>Ga0315282_10000074_pt1 | contig 192540 bp, 166 predicted proteins | sample YL17G07_20_MG_FD_203693 | JGI IMG/M metagenome (GOLD analysis project Ga0315282, IMG submission 203693) | Sediment microbial communities from Yellowstone Lake, YNP, Wyoming, USA - YL17G07_20 | ecosystem: Environmental > Aquatic > Freshwater > Lake > Sediment | place: USA: Wyoming | collected... | reverse complement strand
CCGGAAAACCGGGCATGTCCAGGTCAAGAGGGTGGTCTGTGCCCAGGATATGGGATTATCCATCAATCCCGAGGGCGCCAAGATCCAGATGGAAGGCTGTGTCACCATGGGACTGGGGTACGCCCTAGCCGAGGATATTCATTTCAAAGGCGGCGAGATCCTCGACCTTAATTTCGATACCTACGAGATTCCGAGATTTTCCTGGCTACCCCAGATCGAGACTGTACTGATCGATGACAGAAATGCGGCTCCACAAGGAGGCGGCGAGCCTGCCATCATCTGCATGGGTGGAGTCATCGCCAACGCGATCTTTGATGCCATCGGCGGCCGTGTGTTCCAACTCCCGATGACGCCCGAACGAGTCAAGCAGGCCATGGGCTAAAGGAGGCGGTCGGACCTCAATCCTGCATCATCTTCCTCATTCCACGATTTTCGTTCCTCTTCTTTGTCTATTTTTTGGCGTTCTCGGCAGCGGCCTTGATTTCCTCGATATTCTTCTTAATGAATTCTTTGACCTGAGCCGCCTGTGCCGGGGCGATCTCCAGGACTTTTTCTGCCGCCTTGAGCGCTTCGTCGTAGTTCTTCAGTTTCAAATAGACCTGGCTCAGGATATTCTAGGTTTACGTTGCGGGCGAAGCCTCGGGCGGCGTTCACGGCTGCAACCGGATGATGGGCGAAATGATCGAACGCCAGAGGTCGAAGTCGAAGGTGCAGGTTTTGGAAATTAGGGGTGAGTGAGGGGACTTGAACCCCCAACCATCGGATCCACAGTCCGATGCTCTAACCAATTGAGCTACACTCACCGTCTATGGAAGGGAGTAAGATTTTCGCATCTATCGAGATGGTTGTCAATAAGGAGAGATAGCGCGGATTGCCGTCTCGCTACGGTCCAGGCCAGGACAGACGGAATTATTTCTGGCCTTCGATGAGGTCCAAGACATCGGCGGAGTCGCGCCAGTTTTCCCGGACTTTGACGTGAAGGTCCAAGTAGACCTTCGCTTCCAGGATCTCTTCGATCTCCCGGCGCGCCTCGATCCCGATGGTCTTGATAAGCTGCCCCCGCCTGCCGATGATGATGATGCGGTGGCTGTCCCTTTCGACAAAGATCGTAGCCTTGATATAAATGACGGGACGCTTTTTCTCCAGTCCGGCCTGTTTTGGCTCGGCCGTTTTCACGGCTTGTTTGACCCCACCCGTTCTTTCTCCTGCTTCGGGCAAAGTTTCATTCCGTTCTCGGGAGTCAATCGGCTGTGCGCGTTCGCCCTGCGCCTCTTCCGCCTGGGGCCCACGCCTCTCGATCGCATCGATATAGACCGCCGTGACCCAAGGCAGCTCTTTCTCGACATGATTGAGGACTTTTTCTCGGATAATTTCAGCCAGCAGGAACCGCTCCGACTGGTCAGAAATTTCGTCGTCGCTGTAGATTTTTTCCGATTCGGGCAGGCTTTCGAAGATCAATTTTTCCAACACATCCAGGTTAATTCCGCTGACGGCCGAAATCGGGATGATTTCCTTAAAATGAAGAAGGTCTTTGTATTGATCGATCATCAACAGGATATTTTCTTTTTTGACGATATCGACCTTGTTGATCAGCAGGAAGATCGGCGTCCGGATATTCTTCAAAATCTCGAGGACAAACTCGTCTCCGTGGCCGAACTTCTCGGTAGCATCGATGAGCAGGCAAATGAGGTTGGCTGTTTCGAGCGACGAGTAGACAAAATCCATCATGCGCTTGTTCAAGTTGTGGAGCGGCTTGTGGATGCCCGGGTTATCGATAAAAATAATCTGGCCCTTTTCGGTCGTGTGGATCCCCAGGATGCTGATCCGGGTCGTCTGCGGCTTGCTGGAAACGATGGCGATTTTTTGGCCGAGCAGCCGATTCAGCAGCGTGGATTTTCCCACATTCGGCCGGCCGATGAGAGCCACGTAGCCGACCCTGAAGGCTTTTTTCGTTTCTTGGACTTTTTTCGGCTTGGGCATGGGGGACACCTATTCTTGATCCTTTTTTGGAAGTTTGCGAACCTTGAGCTTTTTGATCCTTTTCTGATCGACGTCGATGACCTCGACCGCCAGCCCTTTCACTTCAACGGCCTCTCCTTTTTTCGGAAGCCGTCCCAGGTGATGGGTAATCAGCCCGCTGGCCGTTAGATAATCATCCTCGGCCAGCTCGACGTCAAATAACTTTTCCAACTCTTCGACTTTCGCATCGCCCGACACCAGATATTCCTGCGGGCCGGACTTCGTGACCTTGGCCTCTTCGGTGTCATACTCGTCATGAATTTCCCCGACGATCTCCTCGACAAGGTCCTCCATTGTGACTAGACCCGAGATCCCGCCGTGCTCATCCACAACCATCGCCAGCTTTTGCTTTACTTTTTGAAATTCCTTGAGAAGCTCGGAGACTTTCATGGACTCAGGGACAAAGATGACCGGCCGGATGAAGGGTCCGATGGGTTCATTCCCGTATTTATCGTCGGCGAACTGGAGAAGGTCCTTGGCAATCACGATGCCCTCAATGTTGTCCACTTTGTCTTTATAAACGGGGATGCGCGAAAATTTTTCGGTGATGATCAGGTTTCTCAGCTTCTGGATGGTGGCGTCCTTCCTGATGCAGACAATCTCCACCCGGGGGGTCATGATCTCCCGGACCACGATATCCCCGAACTCGACGACGCTCCTCAGCAGGCCATCCCCGTCCTTCTCGATGATGCCTTCCTCTTTGGCGGCGTCGATGAATGTTTCGATTTCCTCGTCCGATGCCTCCCGGTCTTCGTCCTCTTCCGCTTCGTTTTCTTCGCGTGCGCAGAGCCATCGGGAAACGGCCAGAACCGGCGCTGAAAGAATCAAGAACAGCCTGAAAGAGGGAAGGAAAAAGTTGAGGATCCCGTCCTTGTTCCGCCAGACAATGAGCCGCGGCAGCATGTCAAAAAAAATCCAGTAGGCGAGAAGCGATCCCAGGAACAGCCAGAGCGGCCAGAGCCCTATCCGGGGGATGGAGATATAGAGGTAAACCAGAAAGGCGATGAGCATGATGGCGCGCCAAAGCTCGACCGCAATTTTGATGTCTTCGTAATGTCGCAAGACCTCGAGCCGGAACGGCTTGTCCTTGTCCTCCAGGAAGCGGCTCATGGAAATCTTGGAAAACTCGGCCAGGGCGATGTGAAAAAGGGACAGGAGAAAGGCTGCCGCAAAGCCCAGGCCCAGGCCGGCCCAGTGGAGGACGGTCGTTTCCATATCAGTTCTTTAGCATCAGCTTGTGGATTTTTGTTTCCTCTTGCTCATGCCCCTTCCTATGTTCGTAGCCGAGGAGATGGAGGAAGCCGTGAATGGTCAAGACTTCCAGCTCCCGTTCCAGGCTGTGGCCGAGTTCCCGAGATTGGTCGAAGGCTCTGGCCACCGAAATGAAGATGTCGCCCAAGTAAAACTTGCCGTCGGGACCTTTCTCTCGATAGGGGAAGCTGAGGACGTCCGTCGGCATATCTTTTTTCCGGAAATCCCGGTTCAGCTTTTTGATGGTCCGGTTATCCACAAACGCCAAAGCGATCTCCGGCCTGACCAGGCCGTAGTGCTTCACCATTTTCCGGAGCAGCCGTTCGAATCTCGTCCGGTCAATTCTGAACGTCTTCTGGCGGTTGATGACCTCGATCATTGTCCTTGTCCTGGTCCGGCTCGGCTTTGTTCTTTTTCTTCATCTCGAAGTCGAAGCCGGGGTAGTCGACGCGGGGCTGGTAGATCATATTGAGCGTCTCCAGGAACGAGGAGGCGATGACCCTCAACTCTTTCAGCGAGAAATTGCAGTCGTCGAGCTGGCCGTCCTGGAGGTAATTGTCGAAGATGTCCTTGATGACGCGTTTATGATTCTCTTCCCTGTGGTTTTTCAGGCTCCTGGAAGCGGCCTCCACCGAGTCGGAGAGCATCACCAGCGCCGCTTCCTTGCTCTGCGGCGGGGGGCCCGGATAGCGGTAGCTTTCTTCGCCGATTCTGTGCATTTCCGGGTCGTATTTTTCTTTGGCTTTCTGGTAGAAAAAACGGACCAGCGAGTTGCCGTGGTGCTGCTCGATGATCTCCTTGATCTGGGCGGGAAGCTTCTCCTTCTTGGCGATCTCCACGCCCTCTTTGACATGGTTGACGATGACCAAGGTGCTCATGCTCGGCGTGAGGTCCTTATGGATATCCTTTTTTTTGACCTTGTTCTCGATGAAATATTCGGGCATTTTGATTTTGCCGATGTCGTGGTAGAGGGCGCCGGCTTTGACAAAGAGAGGGTCAAGCTTGATGGCCTCGGCGGCCTTCTCGGCCAGGGAAGCGACGATCAACGAATGATGGTAGGAACCCGGAGCCTCGAGGGCCATTTGGCGGAAGATCGGGGATTCCGAATTGGTCAGCTCCAGGAGCTTGGTCTGGGTGAGAAAGCTGAAGACATTTTCATAGATGGGGAGAAAAACGAAGGCCAGGGCGGCGCAGAGGATCCCCCCCATGATTCCCATAAAGATCTCCGGCGTCAGGAGGTGGAGTTGGGTCCAGCGTTCCTGGATGAGATAAAAGGTGATGATCACGAAGACGTTGACGGGAGAGACCAGGAAAATTCCGGCTCGCAAGGCCGATGTTCGTTTGACCTTCTGGAAGTACTTGATCCCGTAGATCGCTGCCAGCCCGCCGATAAAGCTAAAGATCATCAGGTAAAAATTGGCGTTGAACAGATATCCGACCAGCAGGCTGTTAAGAATGTTGTAAATCAGGGCGACCGGGATGGTTGTCAGAAAGGCGAACAAGATCACCCCGAATTCATAAGGGAAGGCGGATTGGTAGCTTTGGGCGTCTGCAAATAGAAAGAACTGTACGCTTTGGCTCGAGGTGCCGGCGAGAAAACTTGAGAGCTTGTAGAGAAAGAGGCTGATGATCAGGGTGATGCCGATCATCAGGTAATATTTGAAGGCCGTCTTCTGCGAATGCAGGGATTTCAGGTAATACCAGAGCGTCATCAGGAGCAAGCCAAAGAGGAGGAATGTGCCGAGGAAATTGCTGAGCCAGGCTTTTTGCGTTCGCAGGTTCTGGTTGACGATCCGGACCAGCTTGATCGTTTCCGCCGTCACCTCGTCACCTTTTCGGACAATCACTTTTCCTCTTTTGATCCGATAATACACGGTCTCGATCCGCTGCCGAGCTTTCTCTTGGCGGGCCTCCGTTTCGACCTTGTTGAAGGTGACGTTGGGGGAGACGAAGGTGAAGGACAGGCTGATGAGCAACCCTTTTTTCCTGGCCGGGAGCTCCAGCTTGTTGATCTCGACCACGAATTTTTCTTTGACTTCCTTTAACTCCAGGATATCCTGGACCTTGGTGACTTTTTCCCCTTCTTTGCCGCGCAGCAGTGAAAGCCCTCGTTCCTGTTCGTTGCGGATAAAGAGGTTCTTGGCGACGATGGTCCCCTGGGTAGCATATTTTTCCAGGAGGTTGACCAAAATTTCCTCGAGGTCGGCGCCGAACCCGGCCTTGTCAAGAGTCACCAGCTCGTTTGTGGTCACCTCAATGCCGAATTTGTCGAAGAAGTCCTTCTGGAGTTGGGCATAATCTTTTTTGGCGCCCGTCGTTTTTAGCCAATCCCTTCCGAAGCTGAAAAATTGCCGGGCTTTCTCCTCGGTATTCAAGAACACGTTAGGATCCAGGAAGTAGACGGGCAGGACGGCGTCTTCGGCCTCTTTTTTCCTGTTTGCGGTCGTTTCTGTATCTTCCACGGTCAAATCGGCGGGCGCAATGATGTCGGACGCCGCGATTTCTCCATCGTTCAATAAGGGCAGGGATTTTGAAGGAAGGTAGGAAATAAAAAAAGCCAAAACCAGAGCGAAGAAGAACAAATAGAGAAAGGGGTTTCTCACCAAGCCCAGCCAGAAGCCTGTCTTTTCTTCTTTCGAGGGCTGGGAGGGCTTTTGGTCTTTCTTCTGGGCATACGCGGGGCTCTTGAAGAGCTTAATGTTCTTGAACGAAATGAAGGCCATGGCTATGGCCGCGTCCTGGCTTCGGCTTTCTCGTAGGCCTTGATGATTTTCTGGACCAGGGGGTGGCGGACGACGTCTTTCTCATTGAAATAGCAGAACGATATATCCTTGATGGGGGAGAGAATCTTGATGGCATGGAGGACGCCGGACTTGGCGGGCTGCGGTAGGTCGATCTGGGTAATATCCGCGGTGATCACGACCTTGGAATCAAACCCGGAGCGGGTGAGGAGCATTTTCATCTGCTCTTTGGTCGTGTTCTGGGCCTCGTCGAGGATGATAAAGGAGCCGTTCAGGGTCCTGCCGCGCATAAAAGCCAGGGGGGCGATCTCGATAATACCCTTTTCGATGAGGTGGTTGGCCTGGTCTGCCTGGGCGAGGTCATAGAGAGCATCATAGAGCGGGCGGAGGTAGGGGTTGATCTTCTGGTAGAGGTCGCCCGGCAGGAAGCCGAGCTTTTCACCGGCTTCGACGGCCGGCCGCGTCAGGATGATGCGGCTGACGAGCTTGTTCTGTAAATAGGTCAGGGCCATGGCCATGGCCAGGTAGGTTTTGCCCGTGCCCGCCGGCCCGATGCCGAAGACGACATCGAAGCTCCGGATAGCCTGGATATAATCCTGCTGGTTGAGGCTCTTGGGCGTCACGGATTTGCGCGAAAGATTCAGGGCCTCTGAGGGGAAATAGCTTTCCAGGGGCTGGCTGTGGCCTTCCTCGAGCAGGTCGAGGGCGATATGAAAATCCTCTTCTTTGAGGTCATAACCCTTCTCTTCCAGCTCCTGGATTTTCTCGAAATAAAATTTGGCGAACTCAACTTTCTTCGGATCCCCGTCGAGGCTGAGGCAGTCGCCCCTGATAGAGAGGCTGACGCCAAGACGGCTCTCCAGCTTCTTCAGATTTCTGTCCAGGACTCCCAAGAAGACATTTTTCCGGATAAACGGGTGGGTGATTTTTTCCATATCAGACTGTAAGAAACGCTTCTTCGCGCATCTTATTAGATTATAAACACTTATCGCCTGCCTTTGTCAAGAAGGCTCTGGGTATGGCGCTCGCCTCGTTATTAAAGGAGAGGGGTTGAAAAAAATGCCTATCTGGTATATAAAACTCCTTTATTTCTAGTATTTTCAGCGCATTTGCGTAAAGGAGACGACCATGGGAAAGGAATTTACGACGGTTTCGATTCCGACGTCCCTATACAAGAAAATCGAGGAAGTAATCAAGGGAACCGAGATCTCTTCGGTTTCCAGCTTTATCACCAAGGTCCTCAGGGAAAGCTTGTCCAAGGACCAGGTCAAACAGGAGGTTTTTAGCAAAGAGGACGAGGAAAAAGTCAAGGAACGGCTGAAAGCACTCGGGTATATAGACTAGCAGAGGAGGACAATTATGATTCAGCCCCATGGTGGAAGGCTTGTTGACCGCGTTCTAAAAAGTAAGCAGAAACAAGAAATTTTGGAAAAGGCCAAGAGCCTTCCTGCGGTGAGGCTCGATGCGGAATCCGTGAGCGATATCGAAAACATCACCACTGGCGTATTCAGCCCCCTCGAGGGGTTCATGGGGAAGGAGAATTTTCGCCATGTCTTGAACGAGATGCGACTTTCGTCGGACCTTCCCTGGACGATTCCGATTGTCCTGGACGTGGGAAAAGAGGAGGCGGGCAAGCTCAAGATGGGCGGCCAAATCATCCTGCTCAATGAAAGGGATGAGCCTGCTGCCGTGCTCCATTTAGAGGAAAAATACACCTACGACAAAGAGGAGATGGCCGCCAAGGTCTTTCAGACGACCGACGCGGCGCATCCGGGGGTCGCCAAAGTCAAAGTCATGAAAGACGTGCTTCTCGCTGGCAAAATTGACCTCATCCAGGAGTCCCCGACTCCTTTTGCCCGCTATAAGCTCAGCCCGAAGGAAACGCGGGTTTTATTTAAGGAAAAGGGATGGCGGACGGTCGTCGGCTTTCAGACAAGAAATACCCCTCACATCGGGCATGAATACGTCCAGAAGACGGCCTTGACGTTCGTCGACGGAATTTTTATCAACCCCGTCATCGGGCGCAAAAAAAAAGGCGATTTTAAGGACGAAGTGATCCTGGCTTCGTACGAGGAGCTGATCAAGAACTACTACCTTAAGGAAAGGGCCGTGATGGCCATCCTCCAGATGGAAATGCGCTATGCCGGCCCGAGGGAAGCCATCTTCCACGCCATCATCCGCAAGAATTTTGGCTGTACGCATATCATCATCGGCCGCGACCACGCGGGTGTCGGCACCTACTATCATCCCTATGCCGCCCAGGATATTTTCGAAGAATTTCCGGATTTGGGGATTGTGCCCTTGTTTTTCCGGTCCTTTTACTACTGCAAGAAATGCGTGAGCGTGGTCAACGAGAAGATCTGTCCCCATTCGGCTTCCGAGCAGATCCAATTCAGCGGGACAAAGATCCGCGATATGCTGATCAAGGGCGAGTATCCGCCGCCCGAGCTGGTCCGCCCCGAAGTGGCCAAGATCATCATGGAATTCAAAAATCCGTTCAATGAATAAAACGGGGTCAAACCTACTCATTACGCATCTTCCCCTGGAAAATAGTGCGTAACGAGTAGGTTTGACCCCGGAATAGGATAGGACGTAATGGACCGAAAATTTCTCATCATTGGGCTGGATTCAGCGCCGGCGGAGATAGTCATCGACCAACGGGAAAAATTTCCCGTGATGGGCGAGCTCATCGAGAGCGGCATCCATGGGAAGATGCGCAGCTCAGACCCTCCGATTACGATCCCGGCCTGGATGGTTATGTCCACCGGGAAAGATGCGGGCAGGCTCGGCCTCTACGGTTTTCGCCACCGCACGGGCTATTCCTACGATAAGATGTGGATTGCCACGTCGCGCTCCATCAAGGAGCGGGCGGTTTGGGACATCCTCGGTGATCTCGGCGGCCGGAGCTGTCTTGTCAGCGTCCCGCCCAGCTATCCTCCGTATCCCGTGCCGGGGAACCTGATTTCCTGCTTCATCACCCCCGACAACGAAAAGGAATATACTTATCCCCAGGAGCTGCGCCAGGAAATCGAAGCGAAATTCGGGCCCTATATTTTTGACGTCGTCTTTCGGACGGAAGACAGGGACCAAATCCTAAAAGAAATCTATGATATGACCGCCAAGCGATTCGAAGTCCTCAACTACCTCATCCGCCATAAACCCTGGGACCTGTTCATGTTCGTCGAGATCGGCGTGGACCGGGTCCAGCATGCGTTCTGGAAATACATGGATAAAACTCATCATCTCTACGAACCTGGAAACCGCTACGAGCATGTCATCCTGGATTACTACAAGTATCTGGACCAGAAGATCGGTGATCTCCTCGCCAATGTCGGCAAAGACACGGTTGTCTTGGTCATTTCCGACCATGGCGCCAAGCGAATGAAAGGCGCTTTCTGCATCAATGAATGGCTGATCGAGCAGGGCGATCTTGTCATCAAGGAAAAGCCCAAGCCGCGGACGAACCTGGAAAAAGTCCCCATCGACTGGCCGCGGACAAAGGTCTGGGGATGGGGGGGCTATTATGCCCGGCTATTTCTCAACGTGGAGGGGCGGGAGCCACAGGGCATCATTAAGCCAGAAGGCTACGAGGACGAGCGGGATGCGCTCATAGAAAGGATCAAAAACATCCGCGGGCCCAAGGGAGAGAAATGGGACACGCAGGTCATCAAACCCAACGAATATTTCGAAGAAGCCAGGGGCGACTATCCGGACCTGATGGTCTATTTTGATGACCTCTTTTGGCGCTCGGCCGGCACGTTAGGCTACGAGACGAAATTTTTGCCCGAAAACGACACAGGTCCGGATGATGCCGTCCATGCCCAGCAAGGGATGTATATTTTATATGATCCCCGGAATAAGTTCCAAAGGCGCAAGGATATCGATATCCTGGACGTAGCGCCGACCGTGCTTCAGACGCTGGGCGTTCCCGTGCCCGCCGACATGAAAGGCCAAGCTATTAAATGATTGGGGTCAAACCTACTCGTTACGCAATATTCTCCAGATGAAGATGCGTAACGAGTAGGTTTGACCCCGGATATAGATGAAAGGAATTCGATGCATAAAGGCAATGAACAAAAAGGCGTGACGCTGTGGTTCACCGGACTGCCTTGCTCGGGGAAATCGGCCGTGGCCGATCTTGCAGCCAAAATACTTAAAGAACGGGGATACAGAGTGGAACGGCTCGACGGCGATATCGTGCGGCAGAGCCTGACCCGCGATCTCGGGTTTTCCAAGGCTGACCGGGACGAGAATATCCGGAGAGTGACGTTTGTCTCGAAGCTTTTAACGCGGAACGGCGTGTTTGTCTTGACGTCTTTTATCTCCCCCTACCGGGAGATCAGGGACCAGGCGCGCCGGGAGATCGGCAATTTTATCGAAGTCTATACGAAATGCTCCCTGGACGTGTGCATGCAGCGGGATGTGAAGGGTATGTATGAAAAGGCCATTAAAGGGGAGATCAAAGAATTTACCGGGATTTCGGATCCCTATGAAGAGCCCTCGAAGCCTGAAATCCTTCTGGAAACCGATCGAGAGACTCTTGAGGAGAGCGCGGCCAAGGTGCTCGACAAATTGAGAGAATTCGGCTATTTATAATGGTAACTTGCTCAAAACCCAGGGGAGCGACATGAACTCGTATCTGGTCACCGGGGGCGCAGGTTTCATCGGGTCTCACCTTGCCGAAGAGCTCGTTCGCAGAGGATATCGTGTTAGGGTTTTGGACAATTTCCTGACGGGCAAGAGAGAAAACCTCGAGCGGTTCCGCGACAAGATCGAGCTTCTGGAAGGCGACATTCGAAACTTTGACATATGCCAGCGTGCGATCAAGGGGATGGATTTCGTCCTCCACCAGGCCGCGCTGCCGTCGGTTCAGAGTTCCATCCAAGACCTCTTTTTGACGAACGCCATTAACGCCGGCGGGACACTGAATGTCTTATGGGCCGCCGCTCGAGCGAAGGTTAAAAGATTAGTATTCGCCTCCTCCACGTCTGTCTATGGGGACGATCCCCATCTGCCCAAAAAAGAGGACACGGTCGGAAACCCTCTTTCTCCGTACGCCCTGAGCAAATGGATTGGGGAAAAATATTGCCAGATTTTCACGAGGATCTACGACCTTCCGACGGTCTGCCTAAGGTATTTTAATGTGTTCGGACCCCGCCAGGATCCATTGTCCCAGTATGCCGCGGTGATCCCTCTCTTTATAACAAAAATATTGAATGGCGAGCCGCCCGTCATCTATGGCGACGGTGAGCAAACCAGGGATTTCGTCTATGTTTCGAATGTCGTCGAGGCCAATATCTTGGCGGCGGAAGCTAAAAATGGGCCGGGCGAAGTTTTCAACATCGCTTGCGCGGAAAGCACGACGATCAACGCTCTGGTGCAACAGATCAATGCGGCATTGGAGACCCACATCAAAGCCGTTTATCGCGATGCCCGCCTCGGAGATATACGCGATTCCCTGGCCGACCTTTCGAAAGCGCGTCAGATGCTCAAGTATCAGCCCTTGGACGATTTCAGCGAAGGTTTAAAGAAGACGATCGCCTGGTACAAGGAAAGGAGATGAAAATGAATCGATTGAGTCTCAATCTGGAACAAAAGATCAAGAATAAAAAAGTCAAGGTCGGAATTATGGGGTTGGGCTATGTCGGGCTCCCCCTGGTCAAAGCTTTCTTGAAAAAAGGGTTTTCGGTCACGGGATTCGACGTCGACCCCAGAAAGATCCGTATGCTGAAGCAGGGGAAAAGCTATCTCAAGCATATTTCCGTTGAGGATGTCAGAGCTGCCTTTAAGACGGGGCGGTTTTTTCCTACCGCCGATTTCAGCTTAATTTCCAAAGCGGATGTCATCATTATCTGTGTCCCGACGCCGCTCGATTCTCACCGGAATCCAGACTTGTCGTTCGTCCTGCAGACCACGAAAACAATCGCTTCATATTTGAAGAAGGGCCAACTTGTCGTCTTGGAGAGCACGACCTACCCGGGCACGACGGATGATGAGATGCGCCCGATCCTGGAGGGCGGGGGCCTCGAGGCGGGGAAGGACTTTTTCCTGGCGTTTTCTCCCGAGCGAGAGAATCCCGGCGACCCCGTGTTTTCTACGGAAAGAATTCCCAAAGTTATCGGAGGATTTTCGAAAGACTGCTTGAGGGTGGCCAACGCTCTCTACAGCCAGGTCGTCGTCAAAACCATCCCCGTGTCTTCGACAAAGGTGGCCGAAGCGACCAAGCTTCTGGAGAATATCTTCCGCTCGGTCAATATCGCCATGGTCAATGAAATGAAGATGATCCTGGACCGAATGGGCATCGATGTCTGGGAAGTCATCAAGGCGGCCTCAAGCAAGCCCTTTGGCTTCACACCTTTCTATCCCGGCCCCGGGCTGGGCGGCCACTGCATTCCCATCGACCCGTTTTATCTCACCTGGAAGGCGAGGGAAGTGGACTATTCGACGAAGTTCATCGAACTGGCTGGGGAAATCAATACTTCGATGCCCTATTATGTCATTTCCAAAACCATCGGAGCGCTGGGCGAGCGGGGCAAGTCTATCAAAGGGGCCAAGGTGCTCGTTCTCGGCCTCGCCTATAAAAAAGATATCGACGATCAGCGGGAATCTCCGTCCGTCAAGATCATCAGCCTGCTCAAAGAGAAAGGCGCCGGAGTTTCGTACAATGACCCTCTTGTCCCCGAGACCGGGCCCTACCGTGAATATCCCGGTCTGTCCATGAAATCCGTCCCCCTGACCGCCGGTCGCCTCAAACGCACGGACGCCGTGATTATCGCCACCGATCATTCCGCCTATGATTATGACTGGATCGTCAAGAACGCGCCCCTTGTCATCGACACACGGAACGCCATCAAGAAGAAGCGCGCCAACGTGATCAAAGCCTAATTAAGGAGAACGCCCATGAAGATCGCTGTTTTCGGGACCGGCTACGTCGGCCTTGTCACGGCGGCCGGCCTGGCCGAGTTCGGCCATCATGTCGTCGGCGCCGATAAAGTGGCGGAAAAGATAGAAAAGATTTCCAGGGGCGAAGTCCCCATCTATGAGCCGGGATTGAATGAGTTGTTGGAGTCCAATCTCAAGAGCGGCCGCCTTTCTTTTAGCTCGGACCTGGACAAAACGATCCAGACCTCGGATGTCATCTTCGTCTGCGTCGGAACGCCCCAGGGTGATGACGGGAGCGCCGACATGTCCCAGATCGAGGAAGTCTCGCGGATGATCGCCGAGAACCTCAACGGCTACAAGCTGGTCGTGGAAAAAAGCACGGTCCCCATCAAAACCTCGTCCTGGATCAAGCGGACCATCACGCTCTATAAAAAGACAGATATGGCTTTCGACATCGCTTCGAACCCGGAATTCCTGAGAGAAGGATCGGCCGTCGCGGATTTCCTGCACCCTGACCGAATCATCATCGGCGTCGAGTCCGAACGGGCCAAGGAGATGCTGGTCAGAATCTACGAAAAAGCCAAGGACCGCCTCGTCATCACCAACATCGACACGGCCGAGCTCATCAAGCATGCCTCCAATTCCTTCCTGGCCATGAAGATCTCTTATATCAACCTGATGGCCAACTTATGCGAGAAGACGGAGGCGGACATTCAACAAGTGGCCCAGGGCATGGGGCTGGACCCGAGGATCGGAGGCCTTTTTCTGAAAGCCGGCCTGGGCTTCGGCGGCTCCTGTTTTCCCAAGGATTTGAAAGCGTTGATCAAAATCGGGGAAGATCTCGGCGTGAACATGAATCTTCTCAAAGAGACGGATAAGGTCAACGCCGACAGGGTCAAGGTTTTTCTGGAGAAAATCAAAAAGGCCCTGTGGATCTTGAAGGACAAAAAAATCGCAGTCCTGGGTCTTGCCTTTAAGCCGGACACCGATGACATCCGGGAGGCGCCGAGCATTAAGGTCATCAGAGAGCTCCTGGGCGAGGGCGCCAACGTCCGTTTGTATGATCCCCAGTCCAGGGAAAACATGAAAGAACTATTTCCGGAATACCTGCCCCGGGTGGTCTACTGCGATTCCCCTTACCAAGCCGCTTCCGGTACGAATGCGCTTTTAATCATCACGGAGTGGAAAGAGTTTTTGGACCTCGACCTGAAGAAGCTCAAAGACGTCATGGCCAACCCGATCATCATCGATGGTCGGAATATTTTCGACTCCACTTCCGTGAAAAAATTAGGGTTCGAATATTACTCGGTCGGCCGGAAATAAACTCGCTCCCCAGCCCTGGAAAAGTCAAATAGGCGCTTGTAGAGCCTCAAAATCGATCTATTCATGGACAACATCCGCTCCGACCGTTTCTTTGCTCTGGACCTAACGTCAACGAATTCGGAACGATGATACGGCCGGAGGGCCTGCTTCGCGGCAGTTTCCTTGTTCTGAACTAGTCCAGGACAGTCGGGCTCTATGACGTTTAGTGTGGTAGATTTAAGATCCTTTAATGACCCTGTCCCTGCCTTCCTGTTTTGCCCTGTAGAGAGCTGCATCTGCTACCCGCAGAAGGTCTTCCGCGTTGCGGCCTTGATCAGGATACGTCGAAATGCCCATCGACAGGGTAATTGAAGCAAGGAGCTCGCCACCATAGTGAACCGCCAAATTCTTCACTTCTTCTCGCATCTGGTCAGCGCGTTTGAAGGTATTCTCGGCGGAACATTCGGGCAAGAAGAAAACAAACTCCTCCCCTCCATAGCGGCAGGCGACATCTGAGCCTCGTACTCCAGCCTTAAAAAAGCCACCCATTTGAGTGAGTACTTTGTCGCCCGCTGCGTGTCCGTACTTGTCATTGAACTGCTTGAAGTGGTCGATGTCAGCCATGATTATGCCCACTTGGGTTTGATTCCTTTCTGCGCGCTTGATTTCCCGCTCGAGGGATTCTATCATGAAGCGCCTGTTCAATAAGCCGGTCAGCGGGTCTCGTACGGACTCTCTCGCAAGGCGCTCATTGAGTTGTATGTTTGCTATTGATAGTGACAAATATTCAGAAAGAATGACCGCTATATCTTTCAAGTCGGACATAACATTCCGCTCGCTTTGTATCTGTGTGGATTGTCTGCTCCTCAAGTGGAGCAGGCCCAGGACATCGCCTTTAGCTATCAGTGGCAGACACATATACGCTGTTGACGGAGGGTGCTTCAAGTGCGGACATAGGGGCTCAACACTCACGTTTTCAACCATATAAGTCCGGCCACGGCGCAAGGCCCAGCACGCATCAGGTGCAAAAACATTATCGTCCACATCTTTGGGAAAATCACCCCATCTGGTGGCAGACTCCAGATCAGACCTGGACGGGCTCATCATGAATAAAGCGCCTTCTGAATTGGGGAATAATTTTTCTATTAAGCCCCTGATAATCGGGGCGGCTTCTTCCAAAGTCGAACATGCCTGGAGCATTTCTCTCATTTCACCCATAATGATGTTCTGATAGTTTCGGGCCTCGAGTTTCTTGACAAGAACAGTGAGCTTTTCATTGGCCTGGCGTTTTTCATTCTGTATCTGCATACGCTCGGAGATGTCTTTATAAACGATTAAGATAAATTTTTTCCCGGCCAGCGTTACCAAAGACGGGCTGAGATCGGAGAAAAAAAAGCTTCCGTCTTTTCGTCTGAATCTGAGATCATGTCGAACGCCCTCTTCTCCCTTCATATACTTTGCGATCTGTTCAAAAACTAAAGGCAGGTCATCCAGGGGGTGGATATCGGAGATTTCCAAATTCAGGAATTCTTCTTGAGCATAGCCCAGCGTTTGCAAACACATCGCATTGCACATTAAGAATTTCCTGGTTTCCAAATCCACAAGAAACATCCCGTCGCTCGCTTTATCGAAAATTGTCCTAAATTTTTGTTCGGATTCCTTCAGCGCCTCCTCTGCCTTCTTGCGCTCGGTGATGTCCCTGAAAATACCCAACAGAAAAGGTTTACCACCAATCTGCAGAGGAGATGCGGCAATGTCCGCATAAAAAATACTGCCATTTTTCCTTTTAACTGGCAGATCTTTGGCAACTGTAATTTTCCCTGCTACTTGCTTTCCAACTTGTTCTAAAACATGAGGCAAAGCATCTTTTGGATGTATGTCATCAAATCCTATTTTTTTTATTTCATCTAGTTCATAGCCAAGCATCTCACATATCCTTCTATTCCCAATATAGAACTTGCGTGTGTCTAAATCTGCCAAAAGTAGTCCATCGATAGCTCCGTCAAAAATTGCTTCGAATCTTTGCTTCGATTCTCTCAGCTCCTCCTCCATCTTCTTGTGCTCGAAGACTAATTTCTCAAGTTCCTCGATGCGATCTTTTAGTAATTTTATCTCCATGATTGGTTTCTTTTGATTTTTCTTTTTATCTTCCATCTTTATCCTTTAGCCACTTGGCGTTCTCTTCCCTCTAATTCGATCGCCTCCTTTTCTGAAGCAAGCTCAGGCTTGATGAGTTCTGGGGCCACATCTTCCTTCAGCTTATTAGCAAGCACTCTATAGACCTTCCCCATGCCGCCTTTACCCAGCTCTTCAATGACCTGGTATCGACTCGCAAAAGTGGTTCCAGTGGTCAATTCTTGAATGGGAGTTTGAAGGCTCTCTGTCTGAAAAACAGAGATATCCTTTGAAGAAGGAAGGGGAGTGGCACACTTCCTCCAAAACGGGGAATCGGGAGTATTCTCAGTGTCGCAGCTGGGGCACTTGATGGCCACTTTTTTCCCTTTTGATAGAAGCTTGGTAAAAGAATAACAATTAATCTGGAATGTGTCAAGCTGAATCCTGACTGAAGTTCAAGGGTTGAGTCGGTTGAATACGCGGACATGTCGGTTTACCCGCTATCTCCGCGACGCGTCGGACGCGGCCAGCCTGAGCGGAAAATATCGTCACGGCGATTTTCGAAGACCGCTCCGACTATTTATAAGTAACATGATCGGGATGGATTCCACTGCCCCCGAAAGAATCTAAGAAAATCCTCCGCGGCGTCAGACTCCATCAATCCGATTTTGGAAGCACGGGTGCCCCCTCCAAATTGACTCGTTGCTCAGTATTCGATCTCTAAAATGTGGTTCTTGAAGTCAGTCTCGACGATCACAAACTTGTCCTCGCCCATCGCCGACTGTATAAAGGGGATCCTTGCGCCATCCCTTCTAACAATGAGCGTCTCGGATTTTTGTGCGAGATTCCCGCTGGCTTCCGCGCGGGGAATCAAGATTTTGACTTTTCCGCTGCCGGGGGTATTGCTGTTGTAGCGGAAAACCAATTTTTTTTTCTTTTTGTCATATTGATACGTGTAGGCCGCAAAAAAGTCTGAGGCCGGGATGTAAACATGGACGGCGGCGCCGTCCTCGCTCAGTTTCGGCTCCAGGGCCAGAGTATCCTTAGAAATTTTGAAGCCGAAGTATCCCTCGAAAAGAGCCTTGGCCAGGCTGCCCGCGCTTCCGGAATAAAATGTGCTTCCCTGGCCTATTCCGGCCGGGCTGTCCCACTCATAGAGACCTCTGTTGGCCAGGTCCTTTTTGGCAATTTCCAGGAGTTTTTCGCGGGCTTGCCGGCTAAACCCGTGTTCGAACATGCTGAAGACAATCCGGCCCCCGAACCAATCCCACTGCCCGCCGTTCTGGTACTCGTATGGGTCGTCCACCATGGGATGCTTGAAAAAATTCTTAGGATAGGTCGGAAGGAGCACACCGCCGATCGTTGATATGCCGAAGGATTCTTGTCGGGACAGAGCGTTAAGGATGATCCGACGGCATTTCTCTTCCGAAGCCAATCCGGAAAGGATGGCCTGGGCGTTTCCTCCCATGGCAAACATGTCGTCTTCGTCAATGGCATGGCGGAGCGAATCGAGGTGAAGATGAATCCTGTAAAATCCTTTGTCCTCCTGCCAGAGCCATTGGTCGGCATTCTTTTGAATAAGCCCGGCTCTTTCTTCCCAGAGCCGGGCTTGTTTCTCCATGCCGCGGTTCGCAAACATGCGGGCCAGGCTTTTGGTGGCCCCGAAAAACATGCTCTGGTCAAAGATGTCGCATGTCCAGTGGGTCCGCTCGCTAACATAAATCGCGCTCTGATCGGGATCATTCATATCCACATCGCCCCAGTCGGCTGTGTGCGCCCCGGTGATGAGCCCGTGCTTCGGGTCGAACCTGTGATCAAGGACAAAAAGCATGGCCTTTTCCAGCCTGGACAGGATGGACTCCGCCTTGATTTTTTCGTCCAGCCAAGCGCTGCCCAGAACCTGGCTGATTTGTTCCGCGGCCTGGACGGCGCTCGCTTCTTGATCGGTTGACGTTGTGTTTTTATCAGACCGGCCGGCGGAATCAATCCAGTCCTCAAGCCCGCCGTCTTGCTTCTGCAGGCCTAAGTGTTCGATAAGCCAGGATTGAAGATACGGGCGGCCGTAGAAAAAACGTGAAGCCGAGATGATGGTGTTGGCGTCTCTTAACCAGATTTGCGGATAGGCTGTCCCTGCGGCAAAGCCCGCCACGCGTCCTATCGGTCCTTGAAATGTCACTTGATTATGGACAAGCGTGGCGCGGATCAGCTTGAAAAGCTCTTTGTACTCCGGGATGGTCGAGTGGAAGTTTGTGTATTTGCCATAAACCAAATCTGCCTGGTTATTTCCTGCGGTTTTTGGCCCGCAGGAGCAGGCCGACATCGCCGCCATCAGAATCACCAGGGCCAATGAACATCGACGATTCTGGGAGCGCGGCGAGCTTTCTGTCCTGTTCATCATCAACAAATTCTGGGAAGAAGCTCGGAGGTCAGCGGCTCAAGCCGCCTGAGCCCGCCGGCGGATGTTCTTAAGAGAAGTTCGCCGGGCCTTCCGGTTTTGGCTTCGACCTGTCCTATGATTTGCGCCCTCCGGCCGAGGGGATGCTTCTTGATTTCATGGAGGATCCGGCAGGCCTTGCCTTCGGGGGCGACGAGCACGGCCCTGCCTTCGCATGCCAGGTAGAGCGGGTCGATCCCCAGCAGCTCCGATGCGCCGCAGACAGCCCTGGATAGTGGGACCTTGTTTTCTTCGATGAGAATGGGATAGGGGATCCGCTCGGCCAGTTCGGAAAGAATAGTGGCGAGGCCTCCCCGGGTGATATCCCTCATCCAGAAAACGCCCTTTTTCCAGAAGGGAAGGAGGAAATTCAAAGGGGCACAATCGCTGCGGACACGGGATTCGAGACCGAATTCGCCCCTGGCCATCAGGATGGCCAGGCTGTGCTCTCCCATCGTCCCGTTGACGATGATTTTATCACCGGGCCTGATCTTGTCGGGCCGGGGCCTGGCAATCACGCGTCCGATCCCCGACGTGTTGATATAGATTTTGTCGCCCTGGCCAAGCCTCACGACTTTCGTATCCCCGGTTGTGACCTGGACCTTTGCCGTCGCAGCCGCTTTTTTCAATGAACCTAAAATCTTCTCTAAGTCGTTCCAGGCCAGCCCTTCTTCCAGGATCAGCGCCAACGAGATATATTTTGGCTCGGCGCCGGAGACGACAAGGTCATTGACCGTGCCGTTGACGGCCAATTTTCCGATGTCTCCCCCCGGGAAAAAGATGGGGTCCACGACGTAACTGTCCGTCGTAAAGGCGATTTTATCGGGCAGATGACTGGCATCCGAAAGCTCCGCCAGGACCGGGTTTTGGAACATCGGGACGATTGTCCCGGCGATGAAATCCCTCATCGACTTGCCGCCGCTCCCGAGATCCAGGCTGATTTTTTTCATCAGGAATTCAGTTCCCTGTATTTATGATGAACGAAGCAAGCTCCTTCAAAAGATACCATGCAGGGCCCACGAGGCAGGTCGGGCGAGCATTTTTGAGCGAACAGGGCGCACTGCGTCGGAGAAATAAGCCCTCGCAGAACGTCCCCACACCGGCAGCCGGGCAGGTCGGCGCTTCCCGTCCGAATGTCCAGCCCGTGTCTAATTTCCGCATCATAGGCTTTAAAAGCTTTTCGGAGCTTCAGCCCGCTGTTTGGAATAAGGCCAAGCCCCCTCCAGTGGGCGTCTTTTGGCTCCAAAACCTCTTCCATAAGGCGCAGGGCGATCGGGTTCCCGTCGCGAGGAACGACGCGGCCGTATTCGATCGCCACTTGAGGCGTTCTGTCCCTGATCTGGTCCAGGATGGAGGAGATGCCCAGAAGGATGTCTCCGGGCTCGAAGCCGGCGATCGCTCCGGGAAATCCATAGTCTCTGGCAATAAATTCATACGGCTTTTGACCGATGATGGCGCTGACATGCCCCGGGTAAAGAAACCCCGAGACCTTGATCTCTCCGGATTCCAGGATCGCTTTGAGCGGCGGAGGAATCAGCCAGAGCGCGGACAGGATGGAATAATTCTCCAGGTTGTCCCGGGCCGCCTGTTTGGCCATCAGGGCAATCGAGGGGATGGTGGTTTCGAACCCGGCGCCAAAGAAAACGACGGACTTATCTTTTTTTTGTCTGGCTAATTCCAGGGATTCCTCGGGCGAATAGACGATTTTTATGGAAGAGCCCCGAAGCGGCACCGTATTCTGCAGTGAGCCCAGGTGGGTAGGGACACGAGTCATATCGCCGAAGGTAGTCAGGATCATGTCTTTCTTCTGCGTCACCAGCTGGATGGCGGCTTCATGAATTTCATTAGGCGTGATGCAGACAGGGCAGCCGGGTCCGGAGACCATTTCGATGCCGATCCCCTCGAGCATCTTTTTCAGACCGTATTTATGGATCGTCATAGTATGGGTGCCGCACACTTCCATAATCCGGCAGGCCGAAGAGAAAGATCTCGCTTTTTCCTCGATTGTCTTGAGGAGGGCGGAAATGATTTTTTTATCCCTGTAGGCGTTCACGCTCGTCATGCTCGGAATAGACCTTTATCCTCGGCCCGGCCCGCTCTTCTCGGCAATTTCCCTGAGCAGGGAAAGGGTTTCTTGGGCTTCTTGTTCATCCAACTTAGATATGGCGAACCCGGCATGGACGATGACCCAGTCGCCCACATGGGTGTTTTCCAGCAAAGCAAAGTTAACCTTGACCTTTGTCCCCAGATAATCCACCTTTCCCGTTTTGAAGGCCTCGTCTACTTCAATGACTTTCGCAGGTATGGCAAGACACATATTCTCCTCTTGAGAGTAGATAGATTACCAAAATGCCGCCCCCAGGTCCACATTTTGTAGCTAGGCGAGGGGCATACCCCGAGCCTCCTTTTGACAATTCAGGGGGCAATCCCTATAATGTTCGCATGTTCAAGAGCTTAGAAGGCTTCATCCAGCCGGGCAGCGAAGAAGAGCGCCTGGCCAATGAGCTGGATTTTTCCAGGATCCCCCGCCACGTCGCCGTGATCATGGACGGAAACGGCCGTTGGGCTAGAAGCAAGAACCTGCCGCGCGTGGAAGGGCATCGGGCCGGGGCAAAATCCGTCCGGGAAATCGTGGAGATCAGCGCCCGGGTCGGGGTCAAGATTATCACCCTGTATGCGTTTTCCAAGGAAAACTGGAAGCGGCCGAAACGGGAGGTCTCCACGCTCTGGGGATTGCTCGAGGATTACTTGAGAAAAGAAGACAAAGTGCTCGTTGAGAATAAATTCCGTTTAAAAGTCATCGGGCAGAAGGAAGAATTGCCCCGATCCTTATGCAGAGAGCTCGACCGGGTCGAGGAGCTGACCAAGGCCAACAGCCGCCTGACGATCTGCCTGGCCCTCAATTACGGCGGCCGGACGGAAATCGTGGACGCCGTCAAAAGAATCTTGAAGGAGAAAGATGTGTCCGCCGAAGCCCTGGATGAGGACATGTTTTCCAGGTATTTGTATACGGGAGACCTGCCGGACCCGGACCTGCTGATCCGGACGAGCGGCGAGTTTCGCGTCTCGAATTTTTTGTTGTGGCAGATCGCCTATTCCGAGATCTGGATCACGCCCGATTACTGGCCTGATTTCCGGGCCAGGCATTTCCTCCAGGCGATCGGGGATTATCAGAAACGGGAACGCAGGTTCGGAGACATCCATCCCTCGAAATGAGCCTCCGCAAGAGACTTCCCACGGCCTTGGTCCTGCTGGCCATTCTCTTCGTCGTCATCCAATGGACGCCCAGCCTAGTGTTTTTTCTCCTTCTTCAGGTGTTCATCGTCGCGGCGCTGTTAGAGTTTTATGGCTTGGCCCGCCGAAAAAAGATGTCTCCCCGAAGAACGGCCGGGGTCTTCTTGGCCCTTCTGATCAGCGCTTCGTTTTTTTTCAAGGGCTTGACCTTTGAAACGGCCTTGTTCCTCGGCCTTCTTTTGATCGGCCTCTATTATGTGATCTCCTTCAACACCATTGAGAAGGTCGCGCTTTTTCCCTCGTCCTTTGCCGTCACGATCTTCGGCGCCGTCTATATCAGCTTCACCATGAACTACTTTTATCCCTTGCGCGTCGAGAACGGCCCTGTTTACATTTATTTTCTTTTTGCCGTCGTTTTCCTGGGAGACACCGGCGCTTATTTTTGCGGAACGCTTTTGGGCAGGCATAAGATGACGCCGATGGCGAGCCCGAATAAGACTTGGGAGGGGAGCTTCGGGGGCATCGTCCTGGCCGGTTTGGGGGCCGTGGCCGCGCAGCAGGTCTTGTTGAAGGGGATCGGCCTTTGGCAGGCCGCCCTGTGCGGGGTTTGTGTCCACGCCGTGGCCCAACTGAGCGACCCGTTGGAATCGCTGTTCAAGCGGGCGGCCGGCGTCAAGGATTCTTCGAATTTTCTGCCCGGCCACGGAGGTTTTCTGGACAGGATCGACAGCATGATTCTGGCCGCTCCGTTTTATTATTATTTTATCCGGTTTTTCTGGAAGTAACACCTCATGAAAAATGTGGCGATCCTCGGCTCGACCGGCACCATCGGACGCAACACCTTGGAGGTCATCGGCCGGCACGGCCGGTCATTCCGGGTCGTGGCCTTGGCCGCGGGTTCAAACAGCCGACTGCTGGAGCAACAAGTTCGGGCTTTTCGACCCGAGATTGTTTCCCTTGAACGAAAAGAGGATGCGGAGGCTTTCCGGGAAAAAACCAGAAAAATAGCCCTCCGCGTGACCTACGGCCCCGAGGGGGCCGAAGAAATCGGCGGCTACGGGAAAAATGATATCGTTGTCTCGGCCATTACCGGAATCAACGGATTGCGGCCGACATTGGCGGCCGTTCGAGGCGGCAAAAAAGTGGCCCTGGCCAACAAAGAGTCCATGGTCGTGGCCGGCTCCATTCTGCAAAAGGAAGCCCGGACAAGCGGCGCGCAGATCCTTCCTGTTGATTCAGAGCACAGCGGCGTTTTCCAGTGCCTGGTCAAGGAAAGCGCTCGCCATATCAAGACCGTAACCCTGACGGCCTCCGGCGGCCCATTTTTTCGGACCCCCATGCGCTTGTTGGGGACAAAAACGGTCGAGGAAGCCCTGGCCCATCCCCGCTGGAAAATGGGAAAGAAAGTGACCGTGGACTCCGCGACGCTGATGAACAAAGGCCTGGAGCTTATCGAAGCCCGTTGGCTCTTTGACCTGGATCCCAGCCAACTCCGGGTCCTGATCCATCCGCAGAGCATCGTCCATGCCCTTGTCGAAATGCGGGATGGCTCCGTCATCGCCCAACTGAGTTCCACGGATATGAGAATCCCGATTCAGTATGCCCTGACGTATCCGGAACGGAGGGATGCCGTCCTTCCGTCCCTTGACCTCGGCCGGGTCAGGACTCTTGAATTTTTCCCCGTCGATGAAAAGAGGTTCCCGTTGATCCGGCTGGCCTGGCAAGCCTTGGCAGAAGGAGAGAGCGTTCCCGTGGCCCTCAACGCGGCCAATGAAGCGGCCGTCGCCGCCTTCCTGGCCCGGAAAATCCGTTTTATCGATATCCATGAGGTGGTCCGGAGAACCATGGCCGGGCACCTCAAGAAAAAGGTCCGCAGTCTCGAGGACGTTTTCGAAGTGGACCGGGTCGTGAGAGAAAAGACAATCCAAACTCTTCAAAAAAGGTATTAATATGGGCACATTGTTCGGAACTCTGCTCGCGTTTCTCATCGTTTTCGGCATCCTGGTTTTTATTCACGAGTTCGGCCATTTTTTTATGGCCAAGCTTGTCGGCATCCGCGTGGAAGTCTTCTCATTCGGCTACGGAAAAAGGCTCTTGGGCTTTAAAAGAGGGCAAACCGATTACCGGATCAGCGTCCTCCCCATGGGTGGATACGTCAAATTCCTGGGCGAGGGCATTTTTGATCCAGGGCGCCAACTCGAGCCCGACGATTTTATGACCAAGACAAGATGGCAGCGCTTCCTGGTCATCCTCATGGGTTCGGTGATGAATATTCTATTGGCCATTGTCATCGTGGCCGGGTTGAACATGGCCGGTGTGGCGGTCCCCGACTATCTGGATCAGAGACCCGTGATCGGCTGGATTGAGCCGGAGTCGCCGGCCGCCAAAGCCAACCTGCGGATCGATGATGAGATTCTCAGCATCAATGCTAAAAAGGTCGAGTCCTGGGCTGATATCGAAATGGCCGTCGGCGCAAAGCCCGAGAAGCTGCTGGCTCTTCAAATCCGGAGAGACGGACAGATTCTGTCTGTGCCGATGCTCACGGAGAGCATCACCAAGTACGACATGGGATATGCCGGGTTTTTCGGAAAGGTCTATACCGAGGTGAGGACGGTCAACCCGAATTCGCCGGCGGAAAAGGGAGGCCTCAAGGCCGGCGACGTCATCCAGACGATCAACGGCGACCCTGTCTATCTTTATAAATTTACCCAGGTGCTCGAGAAAAATCCGGAAAAAGAACTGGAATTTGTTGTCCTGCGCAACGGCCAGTCGGTGACTTTGCACATCACGCCCCGGCGGGAGGGGAAGGTCGGAAAAATCGGAATCATCCAATCGCCCAAATCCGTGATCAAAAAATATGCGTTTTTGCCCGCTATCCGGGAGAGCTTTAAATCAAATGCCCAGCTGTTTTTCATGGTCATTGACGTGATTAAAAACCTGGTGACAGGGCAGGTATCAACCAAGCAGCTCGGAGGACCGATTAAAATTGCCAGTCTTTCCTATGCGACCATGCGCATGGGGTTCATGACGTTTATCGGCTGGATCGCTCTGATCAGCCTTCAGCTCGGCGTCCTCAACCTGTTTCCGATTCCGGTGTTCGATGGCGGGCAGCTTTTTGTCCTGATCCTGGAAGGCATTTTCCGCCGCGACTTCAGCCCCAAAGCCAGGCAAATCTGGATGCAAGTCGGGTTTGTCATTTTTATTTTGCTGATCGCATTTGTCATCCTGAATGATATCGCCAATAGCTTGCCCAACGGGTGGAAGAGCTTGGTGCCGTTTTGAAAATTATCTTGTTTGAGGCGGAATGATGATGCGGGTCCTGTCGCCGATCAGCCCCATCGTGCTCACTTTTTGGATCCCCCGGAGGGGACCAGAACGTTGCGCGCGATGGGGCGCCCCAGCTCGGCGCCACCCGCGTTGCGCTGGAAGTTATTTTCTTGCGTCTAACCACGATAATTTTCAAACATAATGGATGGACGTATTTGAAATATAACAAAGATGAGCCATAAAATGGATCCGGCATTGCCTAGGCGGAAGACAAGGCAGATTTTTGTCGGGGGGGTCCCGGTCGGCGGGGGAGCGCCGATCGTCGTCCAATCCATGACAAAAACGGACACGCGGGATAAGCGGGCGACGATCGCCGAGATCAGGCGGCTCGAGCGCTGCGGCTGCGAGATCATTCGCCTGGCTGTCCCGGACCGGGAAGCGGCAGAGGCTCTCGGGGAGATCAAGAGAAAAATCCGGGTCCCTCTCGTCGCCGACATTCATTTTGATTATCGGCTGGCGCTGACCGCTATTGAACAGGGGGTGGACGGGCTGCGGCTGAATCCCGGCACGATCGGCTCCCGGGAGAAAGTGAAGGCGGTCGTTCTCGCCGCCAAAGAAAGAAACATCCCGATCCGGATCGGGGTGAATTCCGGGTCTCTGGAAAAAGATCTCCTGCGGAAATATGGAAGTGTCACGGCCCGGGCCATGGTGGAAAGCGCCATGCGTCACATCAAGATCTTGGAGGACCTGGATTTCCACCTCATCAAAGTCTCTCTTAAAGCATCCGATGTGCAGCGTACCCTGGAAGCCTATCGACTTATGGCCCAGAAAGTGGATTACCCTTTTCATGCCGGCATCACCGAAGCCGGGACGCTCCTCTGCGGCGCCGTGAAATCGGCCGTCGGCATCGGCCTGTTGTTGAACGAAGGCTTGGCCGATACCATCCGGGTCTCTCTGACGGCCCCGCCTGAAGAGGAAGTCCGGGTGGCTTACCAGATCCTGGCCGGCCTCGGCCTTCGCCAAAGAGGGCCGAACGTGATTTCGTGCCCGACGTGCGGCCGCGTCGAAGTCAACCTGAGACGGATCGCCGCCGAAGTGGAGAAAAGACTCGCCGGAATCCCGGACACGATGAACGTGGCCGTTATGGGCTGCATGGTCAACGGACGGGGCGAAGCCAAAGACGCGGACGTCGGAGTCGCCTGCGGAAAGGGCGTCGGCATTCTTTTTAAGGAAGGCAAACTCGTGTGCCGGTTGGATGAGAAAGAGATCGTTCCAGCCTTGGTCCGCGAAGTCGAAAAAATCGCGCGCGACAGGCACGCTGCGAAAAAGAGCTAAGTCGAGGAAGAGATGAGCCATTCTCCATTATCCAAATCCGCTCCGGCCAAGCTGGCCAAGCTCAAAAAGATACTGGGGGGAATGGAAAATGTCCTGGTGGCCTATTCCGGCGGGGTCGACAGCACTCTCCTCTTGAAAGTCGCTTCGGACGTTCTGGGGAAATCAGTCCTGGCCGTCATTGCCAGCTCGGAAACGTATCCGGGAGCGGAGATCCACAGCGCCAAGATGCTTGCCAAGCGTCTGCGGGTCCGGCACAAGGTCATTCATACGCACGAGATCGAAAATCCCGATTTCGTGAAGAATCCACCCCTGCGATGCTATTATTGCAAGCGGGAGTTGTTTTCCAGGCTGAAAAATATCGCTCGAACGGAGGGGATCGCCTATGTCCTGGACGGTCAGAACGTTGATGACGTAGGTGATTTTCGGCCCGGAGCAAAGGCCGGCAGGGAGCTCGGCATCCGGTCGCCGCTCAAAGAGTCGGGACTGACCAAGAAAGACATCCGCCAAATTTCCATGTCGTACGGGCTCCCCACCTGGAACAAACCATCTCTGGCCTGCCTGGCCTCCCGTTTTCCTTATCACATGCAAATCGACAAAAAGAGCTTGAAGCAGGTGGGACGGGCCGAAGATTTTTTGAGGACGCTCGGCTTTGGACAGCTCCGGGTGCGCCATCACGGCCGTATCGCCCGCCTGGAAATCGGGCCCGAGGAGTTTGCCAAGGCCATCCGGCCCGGGACGCGCGAGAAGATCGTCGGGTATCTGAAAAAAATAGGCTATCTTTATGTCACCTTGGACCTGGCCGGATACAGGACAGGCAGCCTGAATGAAGCGCTGCGCTTGAAGAACTAGAACACGGGATTGGGCGGCTGTTCTCCCCTCAAAACTGCCACGAGATTTATCGCCGCCATCATCGCCATTTTCAAGCGAGTTTCGTAAGTCGCGCTCCCGACATGGGGGAGAAGGACAATGTTATCCAGCCTCAGCAATCTCTCATCGACGGCGGGTTCGTGCTCGTAGACATCCAGACCAGCGCCCCAGATTTTGCCGCTGTCCAGGGCATCGGCCAGGGCCTGCTCGTCGACAATCGGGCCGCGGGCGGCGTTGATGAGAATGGCCTCCCTTTTCATGAGGTCCAGTTTATCCCTGGACAGGAGATGATGAGATCCCTCTTTCATAGAGGCATGGACCGAGACAATATCCGAAGTCCGGAGAAGCTCGTCAAGGGGCTGATAGCACGCTCCGAAGGCTTTTTCTTCCTGTGCGGATAGCCGCTGATGATCATAATAAACGACATCCATCTTGAAACCCTTGGCGCGCTCTGCGACCGCTTTCCCGATCCTTCCCAGCCCGATGATCCCCAGCCTCTTCCCGGTGACTTCTTGGCCTAGAAATAGGTCAAGCTTCCAGCCCGCAAAAGCCCCGCTCTTTGTGAAACGGTCGGCTTGAGGAATTTTGCGGGCCACGGCCAGGATCAAAGCCCAGGTCAGGTCGGCCGTCGTTTCCGTTAAGACACCCGGGGTGTTAGTGACAAGGATTCCCTTTTTCTTGGCATGATCGATGTCAACATTGTCGTAGCCGACGGCGCAGTTAGCGATGATTTTGAGCCTGGGCGCCGCATCCATGACGTCCCGGTCGATATCAACGGTCAGGAGGCTCAGGATGCCTTCCTTGTCCCGTACCTTCCGGATGAGGTCCGGTTTTGGCAGGACGTCCCCTTCCGCCCCGATTTCAAAATTTACATGCTGCGCCAGGAAATCCATGGCTTCGGGGAGGAGCTTATGCGTCACCAAAGCCTTCGGCCGCATCAAAAACTCCGCCCCTCGAGAAAAGGGAAAAAATAGTCCTGCGCTTTGATGGGCAGCCGAGGGTCGGAGAAGCCGTTCTTCCAGCGTCCGGAGAATAACTCATCGCTGACGATCATCAACGCGGCAGCCTGAAGCCCGTGGAAACGGGCCAGGGCAAATACCGCAGACGCCTCCATATCCACGACATCCATTCCTTTTTGACGCATGATCCGGAGCCAGGCCGGGGTTTCCCGGAAGGGAGCGTCCATGGATACCGTGGCGCCCCGTAGGAAGGAAAGCTTCCTGGATGTCAGCCCGTTCTCGATGGATTTTTGGAGCGGCAGAGAGGCGCGAAAAATCTTTTGGCCGGGGCAATAGTGGCCGGAGGTGCCTTCTTCGGCGCAAGCCTTGGCAATGCTGACCGCAGACCCCAATTTGTAATCGGGATTCAGGGAGCCGCAGAACCCGAGGATCAAAATTTCTTTGGCGCCCGAGGCCGCCAGTCTTTCCAGCGATAGGACGGCCAACGGGGCGCCCACGGCCTGGAATAAAACGGCCGCATGCTCCAGTAAATAGAGGATGCCCCAGTCGGTTGCCTTCTCTTTGCCGGCGTGCTCCCGGAGATATTTTTTTATGAGCCCGGATGGGATGTCCACAGGCACATAGATCAGGCGGTCTTTTTGAAATCCCCTGAACGGCATCGGCCGGACGATCGCGGGAGATTCTTTCATTATGGAGAATAAAAATAGCAGATTCGGCCGGACATTGCAATTTATCGATAAGTAAGATAGCCGCCCAAATTCCGTGATAAAATAGATGATGGGTGGAAAGAGCCATCGAACATTTTATGATGAAAATTTTCAAGCCGAAGGTGCTGGGCATTCATGATTTGGATCTCGAAGACAAGAGGTTCAGGATCTCGGAGTTTCCCGCCCTCGACCCCCTGATTCTTTCTATCCGGAAAATCGGCCTCCTTCACCCGCCCATCATCACGGTCCGGGACGGCCGCTTCGTCCTGGTTTCCGGATGGAAGAGAGTATCCGCCTGCCTCAAGCTTCGGATGATGCGCCTGCCAGTGTTCATTCTTGAGGAGGCCGATGACCTAAAAGCCTTTTTGTTTGCCCTGTATGAAAACCTCAGCATCCGGGAATTTTCCCTCTTGGAAAAGGCCGAGATCCTATCCAGGCTCCAGGCCTTCGGCCTGCCAAAATCCAGGACGATGACGGAGGTCATGCCGCTTCTTCATATCCCGCCGACAGCCATTTATCGAGACGGCTATCTCACGATCGCAACGCTACGACCCTTGGTCAAGAAAATGATTGCTGAGAAAAGCCTGCCTTTTTCCCTGGCCCGAATGTTCGCAGAATTCACGGCGCACGATTTGAAAAACATGATGCCCTTGCTCCTTCCGCTCGGCCAGAACAAGCAAAAAGAGGTGCTGGAGGACCTCTTGGAGATTTCCAGAAGGAGACGCATATCTCCCGGAAAAATCCTGCGTGGACTAGAAATTCAAGCGATCCTCCGGTCCAAAAAATGGCCGGCTGTGCAAAAATCCGAGCGCGTCCGCATTGCCCTGCGGAGAGAGCGCTTTCCCCATTTGACCGCTTGGGGAGAGCGCTTCCAATCGGCGCTGAAGGAGCTTCACTGGCCGAAGGGAATTGCCGTCGAGACGGCTCCCTATTTTGAAACCGACGACATGGAAGCGGCCTTCCGGTTCAAGGATGAAAAAGAATTTAGAGCCCGCCTGCGGGACCTCTTGGACGTTTCCTCGCGCAAAGACTTTCCAAGGCTCTTTCGCCGTCCCCGGCAGCCGTCAAGAAGCCGGGAGAAACCCAAGTGACCAACCTTCCGGCCAATCGGCCTTCCCCTCTTGTGGAAAAGGTGTATATCGACAAAAAATCTCTGGATTCCGCGTTGACGGAACGAATCCTTGCGAATTTGCGCGGCATTCCACGGGAGGTCGTGCGGGGTCCTCGCCATAAACAAACTATTCTTGAAGCCATTCGCCGTTCGGACGACCCTGTCAGAGAGGGGAAACGGACTCTCTTCTTGACGACCCAGAAAGGACGGTTCGTCAAACCCTGCCCGTGCACGCCTCGCGCCATCGGCTGCGGTTATTTCATCATCAACCTCAACCTTCAGTGCCCGCTGGACTGCACATATTGCATTCTTCAACACTATCTGGCCGATCCCTGGCTCGTCGTCTTCACGAACCTGGAGGATTTGTGGCGCGAGCTCGAAGGCTTTCTTGAAAAACAAAGCCGGAGGTTCGTCCGCATTGGAACCGGCGAGCTCGGAGACTCCCTGGCCCTCGATCCAATCACCCGTCTTTCGACGGACTTGATCTCTCATTTTCAGGGAAAGGACAGCGTCAGTTTCGAACTCAAGACCAAGACCGCGGACATCCGGAATCTCCCCACTGCCGGAGCGTCCAGCAACATCGTGATATCCTGGTCGTTGAACGCAGAGCGAATCGCCGTGGAAGAAGAGATCGGAGCCCCCCCCGTGGCGGAACGCATCCGGGCCGCCCGTGATGCGGCAAACAAGGGTTATCGCATCGGGTTCCATTTTGATCCCCTGGTCCGCTTTCCGGGCTGGGAGAGGGATTATGAAGCGGTCATCCATTCTCTCTTTCAAACGGTCCCTCGCTCAAACCTGGCCTGGATCAGTCTGGGCGCCTTGAGGTTCCCGCCGGCATTGAAGAAGGTCATCCAGACACGATTTCCCGCTACGACGATCATCTATGATGAATTCATTCTGGGGCAGGATGGAAAGCTGCGCTACTTCAGGCCTCTCCGGCTGGAACTCTTCCGGAAGATCGCCGGCATGATCAAAAAGTGGGGCGGGGAAAACATTCCCCTTTATCTCTGTATGGAGGGATCGAATATTTGGCGGGAGGTCTTACAATGGAAACCGAGGGGCAAGCGCGATGTGGAAAGCGCGCTCACCCCTCGGTCTTGTCGGCGAAATAATAATTAGGGGGTCTTTTCTGCGGTCTTCTTTTCTGCGATGATGGCGATGTCCTCGATCCCGGCATCTCGCATTTTGTCGTAGATCCCGACCAGTTTCCCATATTCCACGTCCTGGTCCGCCCTCAGATAGAGCTTCTTGTCGGGGATGCTCAGAAACGCTTCCTCCAGCATGGATTGCAGCTTGTCGATGGAGTCCACTTTGTCTTGGTTCAGATACATAGTCCCGTCTTTTTTAATGTACAGGACGACTCGATTTGTGTCGGTGGGCATGGGGACCGTGGTCATGGCCGTGGGAAGTCTGAGGTCCACGCCTTTCTGGATAAGGGGAGTGACGATCATAAAGATGATCAGCAGGACGAGAAGAACGTCACAGAGGGGTACGACATTGGGTTCGGATTTTATCTTTTCTGTGCCCCCGATTGAGATTGACATTATGATCCTCTTTTCTGGCGATTGAAAGGCTTGCCTGTTCTCTTATTTGGACTGCGTGCGTCTGACGAAGAAGTCCAGGACCTGCGATGAGGTGTTGGACATCTCGGCGTCGTAGATTTCGACCCTGGAGTTCAGGATGTTATAGCACCACAGAGCAATGATCGCCACGCCGATGCCGAACGCTGTCGTGATGAGAGCTTCGGCAATCCCCTGGGCCACCGCACCGATTCCGCTCGACCCTGTCTGGCCCATTGCGCGGAACGCATTGATGATGCCGGAGATCGTTCCGAACAGCCCGATAAATGGAGCCGATGTGGCGATGGTCGCCAGAATGCTCAAGCCTTTCTTCAATTCCTGGTTGAAGATGGACGAGGCTCGTTGACAGCCTCTCTGAGCGGTTTCGATCTGTTCCTCGAAGCTCAAGTTGGCTTCCTTGCCCTCCAGGAATTCCTGGATGCCGGCCGCCGTGACCCGCGCCAGATGGCTGCCCTTGTTTTCTTTCTTGGATGCTAAATTGAAGGCCTCTTTGATTTGGCCATTCTTCAGCATGTCGGCAAGCTTCGGGGCAATCTGCTTTGACTTGGTTCTGGCTTTTCTGTACGTGAGTTGTCTTTCGATGAACAGATAGAGAGAAATAATCGATAGACCGATCAGAATGAATGCAACTCCCTTCGCAACGCTGCCCATTGACACCCACATTTGAACTAAACCGAATTCCATTTAGGTACCTCCTTTTAATATTCAAAAGCCATGGATAGCTTTAGTTATTCCAGAGCTTATTTCAACGTGAAACGGACGGTCACTGTGAAAATGACTCCCCTGGGCCGGCCGTTAATAATCATAGGCTCATAGACCCACTGGCGGACCGCATCGACCGCGGCCTGGTCCAGCAGTGGAATCGACCGCAGCACATTGACCGTCTGTACCCGGCCGTAGATATCGGTCTGGGCTTCGATGATCACGACGCCCTCGACACGGGCTTGGCGGGCAATTTCCGGATAAATAGGGTCGATCTCCTTGAGGAGCTTGGGGGGTTTGACCTCGCCGACAATTCTCACCGGCGCTTCCACCTCGCCGACAACTCCGCCCAGGACGCCGCCGACGACGCCGCCCAGCACACCGCCGATCACGCCGCCCTCGACGCCGCCTTCCACACCGCCTTCCACACCGATCGCAGAGATCTGCTCTTCGGCGATGGCATCGGGGATTTCGACGGGGGCGACAAGCTTGCCCGCTTCGAACGTGGTCTGGGCTTGGACCGGTTTTATACGCTTGACGGCCGCAGAGGCGGCTTTTTTCGGAGGAGGCGGGGGCGGGGGAGGCGGAGGAGGCGGGGGAGCGAGGAAAGCGCTGTAGACTTCGACTCGGGGCAGCTCGGACGTCGAGAGCAGGGGAATGACGATCAGGGCGCCCACGATAATGGCATGTATGATCAGAGCGACTGGGAAGGCAAACGCGCGTCTGGCTCCCGATTTTTCGCTGACAAAAAACGAGTCCTTAAAAAGATCGGGGATGGCTCCGGCTGTTTTGTGCTTCGGCGTGGGTTGTTCAGCCATATTTTACCTCATGCCAACGGCGTACATTTCCACACCCATGAAGTATAAAATAAAAATATTTTTTTGGCAAGTCTTTCTCGAAAATTATTTTCGAAAACCCTTTGTTTTCGGGAAAATTTTCGTCCAGATGAGCACGACCGGGCAAGACATGAAGACGGTCGAATACACGCCCTCGATCGACCCGATCAGCATGCAAAATGCGAAGTCGTTGATGACTTTCCCGCCGAAAATGAACAGCGCCAGGAGGGTCAGGAAGACCGTGCCGGTGGTGATGATGGTCCGCCCCAGGCATTGGTTGACGCTTTTGTCCATGATGTTTTCGAGCTTCTCCTTTCGCAGCGCTCGCTGGTTTTCCCGGACTCGGTCGAAGATGACGATCGTATCATTGATCGAGTATCCGACGATGGTTAACAGGGCGGCGATGATGGGGAGGTTGATTTCTCTGCTCGTGAAGGAGTAGATGGCGAGTGTGATCAGGACGTCCTGGGTCAGGGTTATAATGGCGGCGACGCCGTACTCCAGCTTGAAGCGGAAGGCGATATAGACCAGCATTCCAAGCAGCGCCCAGACCGTGGCCAAAGTGGCCTTTTTTCGCAAATCGGCGCCGGCCTGGGGCCCGACCGTTTCCTTGCTGATCACGGTCAGCTTACCGAGAAAGGTTTTGTCTTTGAGGAAGGTGATCACTTGGCCCTTGATCTCGGGTTTGATATTGGCCTCGGCGAGCTCGGCAAAATCCGTGAAGATGCCCTTGTTTTTCCGGAGATTGAGGATCTCATCAGTCACAGTGGGAGCGTCAGCGGCAAAAGACTCCATTAACAACGAAGTCAGTCCGCGGGTATCGATGTTGTTCAGGTCCTTCAAGCCGCGCGCAAGCTCGGCCGCGCCGTCGGTGCCTTTGAGCGCGCTGATGGCGCTGTCGGCCAGCTTCTGGTGGGCTTCGAGCTCCTGTTGGGTGTCCGCCCCTTTGACGACCTGCATCGTCCGGATCTGGAATTCACGCCTGGCTTTCTCCGTCTCCTGGATCGTGCTGTTGCCCAGGCCGATATCCCTCAACTGCTGACGGATGTCCGTGACGGATATCGGATTTTTGTACATGATCCGGATGAGAGTTCCCCCGCCGAAGTCGACGCCCGGCTTAAGCCCTTTTCCGAAGACCATGTTGATGAATCCGGCCAGCACGATGAGAAGGGTCAAGCCGAGAGCGTAATACTTGTACTTCATAAACTTGATATTAGGAGTTTTGAATAGAACTAGCGGCATGGTTATATACTCAACTTTTGGGTTTTTTTGGAGTGCGTCGCGTCAAAGATCCAGTGCGAGACAAAGACGGCCGTGAATAGGTTGGCGACAAGGCTGATGATCAGCGTGACCGCGTATCCCTTGATCGGTCCCGTGCCGAACTGGAAGAGGAAGACGGCCGATATGATGGTCGTCAGGTTCGAGTCGAAGATCGCGCTGAAGGCTCGGGAAAACCCGAGCGAAATCGAGTTCAGGATGCTTTTGCCGAGAGCCAGTTCTTCCCGCATCCTCTCAAAGACCAGGACGTTGGCATCCACGGCCATGCCAATGCCTAAAATAATGCCTGCGATGCCCGGAAGGGTCAGCGTGGCCCGGAAGTAGGCGAGGGCGCCGAACATGATAACGACGTTCAAAATGAGGGCGATGATGGCGTTGACCCCGGAGAACTTGTAATAGATGATCATGAACGTCATGACCGAGATGACGGCGACCAGGAAGGAGAGAAGGCCCGCTTTGACCGAGTCGGCGCCCAGCGAGGGCCCGATCGTCCGATTCTCGAGCGTCTTGATCCCTGCCGGAAGCGCTCCGGCTCTGAGGACGAGGACGAGATCATCCGCCGCTTCGACGGTGAAATGGCCCTGGATGATGCCGCTGTCGGAAATACGGGTGTTGATGTTGGGCGCGGATTGGACCTTTCCGTCCAGAATGATCGCCAGCGGCTTTCCGATATTTTCGCCCGTCACCTGTTCGAAGCGCCGGGCGCCGTCCGGCTTCAGTTGAAAGGCGACGGCCGGCTGGTTCCATTCGTCGGTGCCGCGGCGGACCATGCGCAGGTCTTTTCCGGTGACGGCCGCCACTTTGTTGACAAGGTAAAAACCCTCTGCCCTTCGCTTGGGATCCCCTTTGACAAGTTCCATATCATCGGGCACTTTTCCGCCGAAGTCCTTCAGCAGCGTCGCTTCATCCGGGGCAGGCCCGGCCTTGACCAGTTTCCATTCCAGGATGGCCGCGGTCTTGATTATGTCCTGAATGCGCTCGGGATTATCTACCCCTGGAAGCTCGACAATGATCCGCTCGTGGCCGTAGCGCTGGATGAGCGGCTCGGCCACGCCGAATTGATCGACCCGGTTTCGGATGGTCTCGACGGACTGGTCGACGGCTTGCTCTTTTAGGGCGATAAGAGCCGCCGTTTTCAAGGAGACCGACGCCGATGTTCCCATGAACGTATACTCCCAATCCCGAAGATACTGGTCGAGCTGGTCTTTGATCTTGCCCTCTTGGTCCGGCGCGGTCCCCTGGATGATGAACCGGCCCGGCGCCTCTTTCGTCATCGTGGAGAAGGCGATGCTGTTCTTCTTGAAGAGCTCCTGCAGCCGGAGGATCTCTTGGTCAGTCTCCATGGTGACGGCGTCATCGGTAAGGACCTGCATCATGAGATGCATGCCGCCCTTCAGGTCCAGTCCGAGATTGATTTTTTTCGTGACGGGGTAGGAGATGACGATCGCGCCGGCCGCAATGACAAGAGTCAGTATGATTTTCCAGCGTAATCCTTTTTTCATGGTAAGCCCTTATCCTAACGGAATATTTAAAATTTACTCTGTTTTCTCGGGGGATTGGCCGGGGGCCAGGATAACCCCGACGGCGCTCTTGGTAATCTCGACCTTGACGTTGGCCGCGATCTTGACTTCAAGCCGGTCTTTCTGGACACCCATAATCGTGCCGTAAATACCGGCCGTCGTGATGATGCGGTCGCCGGACTTGAGATTTTCCACCATTTCCCCGTGTTTTTTCTGCTTTTTGCGCTGAGGCATGATGATGAGCAGGTAGAAAATCACGAAAACGAGAATAAAGGGAACGAGCGCCGTGAGCATGCTGCCTTGGGCTGCCGGGCGGGCGCCCTGGCCGGCCGCTTGCTGGGCGACGGATAAAAATGCGCCTAAAATCATGGTCTTCCATCCTTTAGTTTATTCAATATACTCAGTTTCAAGCGTTCTAGCGAATTTGATTGAATAGAATGCCTAATTTGCCGAAATATGTCAAGATAATAATAGAGGTTGTGGATGGTGTTCAGGATGGCGGAGCTAATCTCCTCCCGCTCATAAAGATGGCGCAGGTAGGCTCGCGAAAAATTCCGGCAAGTATAGCAAGAACATTCTTCGTCGAGGGGCTTTTTATCCTGGGCGTATTTCTGGTTTTTGATGGCGATGACCCCGCGGCTGGTAAAAAGCGAACCGTTGCGGGCATTGCGAGTGGGGAGGACACAGTCGAACAGGTCAATGCCGCGCTCGACGGCCTCGAAGATGTCGTTGATATAGCCCATCCCCATCAGGTAGCGGGGTTTGTCTCTGGGAAGCAGGGCATCGCTTTTTTCGAGAATGTCGAAAAGCTGGGACTTGGCTTCCCCGATCCCCAGCCCGCCCAGAGCATAGCCGTCAAAGTCCAGGCGGACAATATCTTCGGTGCTCCGCTTCCGGAATTCCCAGTTGACGCTTCCTTGGGTGATTCCCCATAAAAGCGAAGCGGCGTCCCGCTGCCGGAATCTTTCTCTGGAGCGCTCCGCCCAGCGGCTGGTGATGGCCACGGCGTTTTTGATTTTCTCATCGGGAGACGGGAAAGGCATGAAGTAGTCGAGGGCCATCATGATGTCCGAACCCAGCCCGAGCTGAAGATCTATCACGTCTTCGGGAGTGAGGACGATTTTTTTACCGTCCAGGTGGGAAGCAAAAGAGACACCTTCCTCTTTGACTTTGGCCAGCGGGGAGAGGCTGTAGATCTGGAAGCCGCCGCTGTCGGTCAGAATGGGCTTGGTCCAGGAGATGAACGAATGGAGCCCCCCCAGACCTTGGATGGCTTCCAGGCCGGGCCGCAAGTATAAATGGTAGGAGTTGCAAAGGATGAGCTGGGCGCCAAGGCGTTCCAGATCGCTGTGGGTCAGGGCTTTGACCGTGCCCTGGCTGGCCACCGGAGCAAAGGCGGGAGTTTCAATCGGTCCGTGAGAGGTTTGGATAATCCCGGCCCTGGCTGAGGAGAGGGGATCCGCGGCGGCAATGAGGAAAGAATTTTTCATGGGGCGAAGCGGAAATAGATCACATCTCCATCCTGGACAGTATAATCCTTTCCTTCCAGCCGGATGGCCCCTTTTTCTTTAGCGGCTTGGAGCGAGCCCATCTGGACCAGCTCCTGCCAGGGGATGACTTCGGCCCGGATGAAGCCTTTTTCGATATCGGTGTGGATCGCTCCGGCCGCTTTGAGCGCCGAGGAGTTTTTTTTGACCGGCCAGGCCCGGACCTCGTCCTTGCCGATGGTGAAGAAAAAGATCATTTCCAGAAGGTTCATGGCCGCCGCAAAAAAGCGTCCGGCCGTGAGCTCCGTCAATCCGTACTCGGCCAGGAAGACCTGCTTTTCTTGCTCATCGCCGATGTCCAGGATCTCGCATTCGATTTTTCCGCAGAAGGCAAGGGCGGCCGTGTGTTTCCTGCTTGGCGCGGCTTCATCTTCCAGCCCGTGAATCCGGGATACGTCGGATTCGTCCCCATTGATCATGTGCAAGATCGGCTTTTGGCTCAAGAAGGCGAAGTTTTTGATCTGCTTTTCTTCGGCCTCCGTGAGGACGAATTCTCGCAGCGGCTTTCCCTCTCCCAGGTGGATGCGCAGGCGGCCCAGCAGTTCCTGTTCTTTCTCGCCTTCGGGGCTCTTGGCTTTTTTGAGGTCTTTATCGAGTTTCTCTAGCCTCGATTCCACCGAGACTAGGTCGGCGAGGAGCAGCTCTTCTTCCATGGTCCGGATGTCGCCGCTCGGATGGACCGGCCGGGGGTGTGGAATCTGGGGGTCATGAAAGCCGCGGACGACATGGACCAGGCCGTCGGCTTTGCGGAGGGCGTTCAGGAACGTGCTGTTCTTGACCTCGCCGAAGGAGATTCCCGCCAGGTCGAAAAAATCGATCGTCGCCGCAATCTTTTTTTTTCCTAGATGAAGGCTCCAGACCTTGTCCAAGCGTGCGTCGGGAAACGGGCAGGTCCGCTGATTGGGCTCTTTTTTCCCGTCCTCATAGGCTTTCACTTCGATATGCGAGCCGGTCAAGAGGTTGAACAGGGTCGTCTTTCCCGCCTTGGGATAGCCAAAGAGCGTGAAATTCATGGATTAAGTAAAGCCCGAATCCGCGCTCCTGTCAAGAGAGGGCTTGGGGCGGAGCTTTGGGAAGGGACTCGCTCCCTAACGGGATTTTTCACGCCATGAAAATTTCGCCTTTTTCGGCGGCTGCGTTTCTCGCACATTTGATAATCACTTTGAAAGTATGCCCCTGTCCACATCATGGCATATCTTGATGTATTGTTCTTGCTCAAACATTCTCGCCGACCTCAAAGAGGTTCCCCTCAAAAGGCGGAATTTTTAGGCTAAATCCCTCATGGTCGCTTCATCTCTTCCCAAAGCTCCATGATTTTATTCTGATAGTTATGCTCAGTCGCTAAATAAATTGAGCATTCTCTCTCTACTAGGGAGGGGCTTTTGCGCGGCTCATCCCTCGCCCGGCAAATTAATACCAAAATGGTGTTGATAGATTTTTTGTTTTTAGCTATAGTATGACTTCTTTAGGTGCGCTATGACAGAAGAGAAAGAGCCGAAAAAACGGACCACGAGCGTTTTTCGCGAATATTTCGAGCTCATTGCCGAGACGGCCGTGTTTGTCTTTTTCGTCATGACCTTTGTCGTCCAGGCCTTCCAAATCCCGACCGGCTCCATGGAGCCGACGCTTCTCGTCGGGGATTTTCTCCTGGTCAATAAGCTCGTCTATGCCAACACGCTTTCGCCGATCGAGGAGAAAATTCTTCCCCGGCGCAACTTCCGGCGGCAGGATATCGTCGTTTTTAAATACCCCGATAACCTCAGCCAGGATTTCGTCAAGCGCGCGATCGGGCTGCCGGGAGAGAAGCTTGAGATCAAGAACAAACAGGTGTATATCAACGACAAGCCGATCGAAGAAAAATACAAAGTCCACATCTATAATGAGATCATCCCCAAGAACGATACGTATAATTATAGCGATAGATTCCGAGACAATTATGGCCCGGTCGTCGTCCCCCCCGAACACCTGTTTGTCATGGGCGACAACCGCGACAACAGCATGGATTCCCGCTTTTGGGGCTTTGTGCCCTTTAGCAATATTAAAGGTCGCCCCTGGCTCATCTATTTTTCTTACAGGGCGGAGCACGACGCCTACCAAAAGACAAGCCTCAGCGACCGGCTCAAAAAATTGGTCAGCTTCCTGCCCAAAGCCCGGTGGGGTCGGATGCTGAAATTCATCCGCTGAGAGTTCGAGCGATCACTCCGGCTTATTTCTTGATGTTCACATCCTCATAGGATGAAATGTAAAAGATCGGGTTTTCTTCCGTGAATTCGCGGAGAAAGAGAGAGCTGCGGACGATGCCGTCCATGTCCTTGCCCACCGGAAGGCCCAAGTCATAAAGCAGGCTGGGCACGACATCCACGAGCTTCATGCCTTCGATATTTTTCCCCCGGGCGATGTCCTTCCCGTAGATGAAAATCGCGCCGTCCGGGGCTTGCTCGTGGTAAGAAGTGACGGCCGCATTCCCCAGGATCCATTCGACGAGTCTTTTCCAGAACGGCAGAGGTTCGATGCCGTGGGCCGAATAGACGATCAGCATCTCATCCTCTTTGAGTGACGCGAGGTACTTGCCGATAATCTGGTCGTAGAATTGATAATATTTTTCGATGACCGCTCCGTATTTTTGAATCTCTTCCTGGCGGATATCCCCGAACACCTCCGGAACGCTGTATTTATAGAAATACGTCTCCGTCGTGCTCAGCCCGTCCAGGCACAGGGCGAACAACCGGGGTTGGATTTCGTTTTTATTCTGGAAGGCCTTTTCCTCAGACTCGCTGTCCCGGAAGAAGGCGCGCTTGACCTGAGAGAAAATCCTGGACGTTTCGAACTGGAATTCCTTGTAAAAGGTCAGAAAAATCTTTTCCGTCTTGGGACTGCGTGGAACGGACACCTGTTCGGACAGGGGGCGGTCCTTTCTGATCAATGACGCCCCATGGTCTTCGAAGATTTGCCAGATGTCTTTAGCTTGCGACGGAGGATCATCCGGCAGGACCTGCAGCAGACCCGTCCGCTTCAGTTGGCGGAAAAGAATGAAGCGGGGGACGACCTCGATTTTATCCCGGATTCCCGGGATCCGGTATTGGACCTCGGAAACCAAGCGATGTTTCCCGGGAAGCTTGCCCGTGTTAAAGGAGCGGTTGAGGACCGAGAATTCGTTCGGAGTGAAATTTTCCAGGCGGCCCCAACTGCCGCCTTCCATGAGCCAAGTGAAATTCGGAAGTTTCCGTTCGCTGATGAGGGGCAGGATAAAGTCCAGGCTCAGGCCGTCCAGGCTGAGGATGGTGATTTTTTTCTCGATGGTTTTGGCCTCGAGGCCGGCGAGCTTGGCGGGCCGTTCTAGCCGGGGATAATTCCACCTGAGGAAGAGACCAAGGCCCAGTACAAGGCCGAGCAGGATGAAGAAAAGGGTGAAATAAATGCGGAGGGGCTTGTGATGATGGTATCGATAATGGAGCACGAACCCTGCGATCGCCAGCAGGAAGAGCGCCATCATCTGGATGAGAAGTCGCGTCTGAAGCCCGGCCGCGAAAAAAGAGGAAAAATAAACATAGTTTTCCCTGAAAACGATGAGAAAGACCACGGCCAGCAGTGAGAAGCTCAAAGTCAGGAATGAAGGGGAGACAAACCCCGGCCGGCCCTTTTTGCTTGTAAAAAAGTGATGGATGTAAAAGACGCACAGGCCGGCGAGGACGACCAGCAGCCCATAACTGGGCATGAGAAAGACCGCCAGCTTGACGAGGACAAAAGGCTTCAGGACGAGGTTGATGTTGAGGTCGGCTATCAGCAGGGCCAAGAGCAGACAAAAAAAGAATCCACTGAGGAGACAGTTCGCGAGGACCCGCAGAAATCTCATGTGTAAGCAAAATTAACACGAATTCTTGAGACGGTCAACAAGAGCTCGAAGCTAGGAAGCATCTCCGCTTCCGTGAAGCTATCATTTGTTGACCATGGCCGTCGAATAAAATATCATTAATAATGATGAAAGCGCCGATTATCGCCCTCCTCACGGACTACGGGGATCAAGATTTTTTTGTCGCCTCTCTGAAGGCCGTCATTCTCAGCATCCAGACGGAAGCGAAGATTGTGGATATTTCCCACCACGTTCGGTCTTTCGATGTCCGCGAGGGCGCGTTCCTTTTGTTCGGCTGCTACAAATTCTTTCCCCGTGGGACAATTTTTGTCGTTGTCGTCGATCCCGGCGTGGGAACGCGTCGACGTATCCTCTTGGTGAAAACGAAGAAATACTATTTCATCGCCCCGGACAATGGCGTTCTGAGCTATGTCCTGGATGCAGAAAAACCGGAGCGGATCATCGGCTTGAGCGAGGAAAAGGTTTTCCTGGCCGGACCCGGCCGGACTTTTGAAGGACGGGACCGTATGGCCCCGGCGGCCGCCTGGCTGTCACAGGGCTGCTCACTAGAGGAGTTCGGTCCGCGCCTCCGGAATTACAAAAAATTCAAGATCCCTAAACCTATGTTTTCAAAGGAATCTGTCGTCGGTCATGTCCTTTATGTCGATCACTTCGGGAATATGATCACGAACATCCCTTCGCAGAGCATCGTCCGGCTCCGCGCGAGCGCAAAAATAGAAAACCCGACCTTGAGGCTGGGAACAACCGTGATCACGTCTTTCCGGGACACGTACGCCTCGGCAAAAAAAGGGGAGCTCTTTTTTCTGCCTGGAAGCCTGGCCACGATCGAGATTGCCCGGCGGGAAGCCTCGGCCTTCGAAGTCGTCAAGGCCAAGCCGGGTGCCAGGGTCGAGATTTCATTCCGGAGCGAGCAGACCTGATGGAATATCTTGAAGGGACGATCGAGCAAATCCTCTTCTATAACCCAGAAAACGGATACTCAGTCTTCAAGTTTTCGGTCGAAGAGCGCGAACAGGCGATCGTCGTCGGGTCTTTTCCGCCGCTCTCGCCAGGCGAACGGCTGAAGGTCCACGGACAATGGGAGATCAATCCCAAGTTCGGTCCACAATTCAAAGCGGAGAGCTTCATTCCCGTGCTTCCGGCCGGGGTCAAAGGGATCGAGAAGTTTCTGTCCTGCGGCCTGATCAAGGGGATCGGGCCGGTGCTGGCCAAGAGGATCATCAAGAAATTCGGCGAGGAAACGCTGGAGATCCTATCCCGCCACCCGGACCGCATGAAAGAAGTCGAGGGGGTCGGCGATGTCAAGCTCAGAGAGATCAAAAAATCCTGGGCCGAGCATCAAGAGATCCGGGACCTCATCATTTTCCTTCAGGAACACAATGTCTCGACCAGCCTGGCCACCAAAATTTACCGGCATTATGGGCAGAAATCCTATCAGATCCTGAAGACCAATCCCTACCAGCTCTGCCTGGAGATCTGGGGCATCGGTTTCAAGACGGCCGACCAGATTGCTCTCAAGCTGGGGATGGACCCAACCTCGGCGGAGAGGGTCAAGGCATTCATCCTTTACCTCCTGGAAAAGGACAACGAGCAGGGCCACATTTTTTCTTTTGCCGGCGACCTCGATACACGCTGCCAGGAAGAGCTCCAGGTCGGCGAGGAAAAGTTCCGGCAGGCATTGGACGAGCTGAAGAAAAAAAAGCTCGTCATCGCCGAAACCCTGGCCCACGATTCCGCGATTTACATTCCTTTTTTTTACCAAGCCCAGGAAGAGGTTGTCCGGTCCATCCACGCCCTGGCCCGGGCGCCGTTTTCCCCGCCTCCCTTTGACGTCGACCAAGTCATTGCGGACGTGGAGAAGGAGGTCCGGCTTGAATTTTCGGCCCAGCAAAAACAGGCGATCCGGGAGAGCTTCCAGAAAAAAATCCTGATCATCACCGGCGGCCCGGGCACCGGAAAAACGACGATCATCAAGGCCATCACGGCCGTTTTCGATAAATGGGGGAGCAGGGCGCTCCTCTCGGCTCCCACGGGACGGGCGGCCAAGCGCCTGTCCGAGACAACCGGGAAAGAGGCCAAGACCATTCACCGCACGCTCGAGTTCAACCCTAAGCTGGGCGTTTTTCGACGCAATGAAAAACGCCCGCTGGCGGGCGATGCCATCATCATCGATGAATTTTCCATGGTCGACCTGGCCCTAATGTATTCCCTAATCAAAGCCATCCCTTCATCGATGCGGCTGATCATTGTGGGAGACAAGGACCAGCTTCCGGCCCTCGGCCCCGGAACGCTGCTCCGCGATCTGATCGAGTCGCAGCAGGCCAGCGTGATCAGGCTGGACGAGATTTTCCGGCAGGAACGGGACAGCCTGATCGTGACCAACGCCCACCGCATCAACCAGGGCCAGACCATCCTCTATCCGGCGCGCGACGACAAGAATTCCGATTTCTATTTCATCCATCAGGAAGACGAGCAGAAAGTGTTTCAGACCATCCTGAAACTCTGCAGCTTCGGGATCCCGCAGAAGCTCAAGCTCAGCCCCCTCTCGCCCCAGATCCAGGTCATCAGCCCGATGTATAAAGGCTTTGTCGGCGTCGACCGGCTGAACGCCGAACTCCAGCGGAGGTTGAACGCCTCCCAGGAGGGTCTCAAGATCGGCAGCCGCGAGATCCGGGTCCACGACAAGGTCATGCAGATCCGGAACAATTATGAGAAGGATGTTTTCAACGGAGACATCGGGAGCGTTGTCCACATTGACAGGGCGCAGTACAGGCTGATCGTCCATTTTGACGGCCGGCCGGTATTCTACGAGAAAGACGAGATCGAGGATATCACCCTGGCCTATGCCGTCTCCGTCCATAAGGCCCAGGGCAGCGAATACCTGGCCGTGGTCATGCCCCTTCTGACCCAGCATTTCATCATGCTCCAGAGAAACCTCTTTTATACCGCGCTGACCCGGGCCAAGAAGCTGAGCATCGTCATCGGGTCCTATAAGGCCCTTTATATCGCCATCAAGAACGACAAGCCCGTCAAGCGCAACAGCCTCCTCAAGGAAAAGCTGTGCGCGGCGGGCCGCGAAGTTGACTTCGCCTGAACCTTTTGCCTATGATGGAAACGCGAACTAAGGAGGTCGCCATGCAAAAGCCAAAACCCACAGCGGCCATCATCTTATTAATCCTTTTGGTCTTTGTCGTCGCTTTTGCGGCCGAAACCCTGCTCGTCAAGGTCCAGACAACTCAGCTCAGAAAAGGCCCGCAATTTTTTTCACAGACACTGGCGGCCCTCAAGGCGGGGGATCGCCTCGAAAAAGTGAGCGAAAACGCCGGCTGGATCCAGGTCAAGACAACGGCCGGCGTCCTCGGCTGGATTCATTCGAGCGCCGTGGAAACGACGAAATTAAACCTGCTGGCCATGGATAAAAACATGAAAACCCAGGCCACGGCGTCCGAAGTAGCCCTGGCCGGAAAAGGATTCAACAAGCAGGTCGAAGCCAGCTACCGGGCCAAACATGGGGAGGTCAACTTCGCTATCGTGGATCAAATGCTTCAGCTCAAGATTCTGCCGGCCCAAATCGAGGATTTTCTGAAAAAAGGAAACCTGGGCGAATTCCGAGGTGCCAAATGAAGACGACACGAACATTTGGGGTCTTTCTGCTGCTGGCCGCCATGGGGCCATTTCTCGCCGGCTGTTCGGTCGTTCAGAAAGGAGCGGATATCCTGACCGCCCAGGGCAAGATGAGCGAAAAGGATAGGGACGCGCTGGTCAAGACGAGTGAAGCCGTCCGCAGCACGTTCTCGGAAATCAACGAAGAAGAGGAGTATTACATCGGCCGCGCCGTGGCCGCCATGATTCTTTCCCGATATGCTGCCTACAAGAACGACGCTCTCACCCAATACATCAATACCGTCGGGAATGCCGTGGCGGTCTATTCGGACCGTCCGGAAATCTACGCCGGCTGGCATTTCTTGGTCCTGGACACCGAGGAGGTGAACGCCTTGGCCGCGCCCGGCGGGATGATCTTCATCACCAAAGGATTACTGCGCCGCTGCCGGGATGAAGAATCGCTGGGCATGGTCCTGGCCCATGAAGTGGGCCATGTCTGCGCGAAGCACGGGCTGCAATCCATTAAGAAGTCACGCCTGGTGGATGCCTTCAAGCTCATCGGCCAGGAAGCCGTCCAGCGCTACAGCCCCGAAAACCTGGCCCAACTGACAAACATTTTCGAGAACGTGCTGGGCGATATTGCCGAACAGCTGATCGAGAGAGGGTACGACCGCAAATACGAATACCAAGCGGACGGCCTGGCCGTCAAATTCGGAGCCAAAACCGGGTTCGACCCCAACGGCATCCAGCGCTTTCTCAAAACCATGGTCGGCGATTCTTCTTCTGCGTCGGGGAAAGGCTGGTTCAAAACCCATCCCACGCCCGAGAGCAGGATGGAAAGCCTGCAGAAGACGATTGCTTCGCTGGCCGCTCTTCCTAAAATCGAGGCCGTTCGGACAGAGAGGTTTGTGCGATACGCGGGTTCCCTGAAGTAGCCAAAGGTTCCGCCGCCGCGCGGATTCTTCATGGATAAAAAAATCGTTCGAGGCATCCTTATCGGTGCCGCATCGTTCGGCATCGGCTTTGCCCTTTATGCGCTTCATCTCTTCCAGCCGCTCGAGTGGAAATCCTGGGATTCAAGGCTCCGCCTTTTTTCGAACCCCGGCCGGGCCAGCCAAGACATCGTCCTGGTCCTCGTCGACCAGGAAAGCCTGGATATCTATGAGAAGCAGCAGGGCCTGCCCTGGCCTTGGCCGCGGGAAATGTACGGTTATCTCATCAAGTATCTGAAGACGGGCGGAGCCAAGGCCTGCTTTTTCGATATCGCCATGACCGAAACCTCTCAATTCAGACCTGCCGACGATCAGAACCTGGCAGAGGCGATGAACGTGGCCGGGAATGTCCTCTGCCCGATATTCCTGAGCGAAGAAAAGAAGGAAAGCGATGAAACTGAAGCCTCGCTTCTCGGCCGTTTCTCGCGGCAGGCCGGCGCTATTCCCGTTTCAAAAGAGACGTTTCGTTCCGTCACCCTGCCCTTGGGGCTTTATCTCCAAGTAGCGAAGGGAGCGGGCAATGCTGCCGTAAACCCGGACGGGGACGGTATCTACCGCCGCCTTCCTCTTCTTTATTTATATAAAGGCATAATCCTGCCGTCCGCCTACTTGGCCATTGCGGATTTCGTGAGAGGCGGTTTCGATGGCGGAACCATCCCCACGGATGACCAGGGCCGGATGATTATCCATTTCTTCGGGCCGACCGGAACATCCACGACCCCCGGAACATACAAGACCTATCCGATCGCGACTCTCATCAACTCCTGGGCTCAGCTCCAGGAGGGCAAAACACCGCAGATTCCGCCGCAGGAATTCGCCGGGAAAATCGTCCTCGTCGGGCTCAGCGCCGTGGGCTTGCTAGACCTGAAATCCAGCCCGCTGAGCTCCGTCATTCCCGGCACCGAAATCCATGCCGCGGCTTTGGATACACTGCTGAATCGAAATTTCATCCGTCTCCCCGCTAAGATGATCCTCTTTGCCCTGGCCTTTATCCTGGCCTTGCTCGCCGGGGTTTCCGTGTCTCTGATTCACAAGATCTGGAGGGTTACGCTTATTTTTCTTGTCTGCCTGGCCGTGCCCTGGGCCGCGGCCTGTGCCGCCTTTGTTCTCGGATACTGGCTGGAGTTTGTCTTTCCCGAATTTGTCATTGTCTTGACTATGATCGGAGCCTCCGTCCTCAACTACAGCATCGAAGGAAAGGAGCGCCGGTTTATTAAAAGTGTTTTTCGTCATTACCTGAGTCCCGCTGTCATCGACCGCATCATCGAGAATCCCAAGCTGCTCCAACTGGGAGGTGAGAAGCGGGAGATCACCTCGTTTTTCTCGGATGTCGCCGGCTTCACTTCGATCTCGGAGAAGATGACGCCCGAAGAAATGGTCAAGCTCTTGAACGCCTATCTTTCCGAGATGACGGACATCATTCTCAATGCGGGCGGCACGCTCGATAAGTATGAGGGCGACGCCATCGTCGCTTTCTGGAATGCGCCGCTCGATGAACCCGGCCACGCTTTGAAGGCTTGCCAGGCAGCCCTGGAATGCCAGAAACGGCTCAAGGAGCTCCGGCCTGAATTCCTGAAACGCTACGGCCATGAAATCACGATGCGCATCGGCCTCAACACCGGCCCGGCCGTAGTCGGGAACATGGGGTCCAGCCGGCGTTTTGATTACACGGCCATGGGCGATACGATCAACCTGGCGGCCAGGCTCGAGAGCGCCTGTAAACAGTATCAAGTCTCTATCCTGGCCGGGGAAGGAACGTTTGAGCGAGTAAAAGATATTCTCGCGGCCCGGCAAGCGGACATCCTCAGGGTTGTCGGCAAACAAATCCCTGTCAGGATTTTTCATATCATCGGCGAGAAAGACAAGCTGGCTCCCGCGGAAATCGAAAAAATCGACTTCTTCCATCAGGGCCTGGAGGCCTACAGGAATCAGGAGTGGGACAGGGCGATTGCGCTGTTCGGGAAATTGACCAACGATCCTCTCGCCGCGATTTATATCGACCGCTGCCAGAATTACAGGCTGAATCCACCGCCCAGGCAATGGGACACAGTTTACAGTCTGAAAGTCAAATGAAAGGAAGCGCCGGAATGGAGCTTGAATTTTGGGGCGTGCGGGGGACGGTCCCTGTCTCGGACAGGCGTTTTCTGGAATTCGGCGGCCGCACGTCTTGTGCATCTGTGGCGGCCGGCCCGAACGAAATACTGATTATCGATGCCGGCACGGGAATCCGGGGGCTCGGGGAGAAGCTGGTTGCGGAGAAAAGGTCGACGCCGCTCCATTTGACCCTCCTTCTCACGCATTTCCACCTGGACCACGTCATCGGCTTGCCTTTTTTTGCGCCACTTTTTTCTCCGAACACAAAAATCGCCATCTATTCTTTCACCGAACCGGAAGAGACGAAAAGAAACCTCAGCCGCTTGATGTCAGGCGCCCTATTCCCTGTAAGGTTGGAAGAAACGCCATCCAAAAAGATTTTTAAAAAAGTCGGCCGGCGAGGCATTCAGGTGGGTGGAATCAAGGTCACGACCTGCCCCTTGATCCATCCGCAGGGGAGCGTCGGGTACAAGCTGGAGCGGAACGGTCGGACGGTTGTTTTTGCCACGGATACCGAACACCCAGAGACCGGCCTCGACGAACGGCTGACCGCTTTCGTCCGCGGCGCCTCGTGTCTCGTTTATGATGCCATGTTCACGCCCGAAGAATACGCCGCAGGACACCGAGGTTGGGGGCACAGCACCTGGCTGGAAGGGACGAAAATCGCGCGGCAAGCGGGTGTTCGAAAACTGCTTCTGTCCCATCTTAACCCCGATCATTCCGACCGCCAGGTCCGGGCTATTCGCCGCCGGGCCCAGAAAGCTTTTCCCCGCTCGGATTGCGCCCAAGGAGGAATGCGCTTACAATTTTGATCGATCGCATCTAAAATCCTAATCATGGAGACCTAATGGCAATGACAAATCCAAGCTCTTCCCAGGCCTTTTTGTTTCAGGACTTGGCCATTTCCCTATTGACCCTGATCGCCGCCTTGGGGATTTATTTTTTATTGCGGATCGTCCTGGCCAAGCTTTCCGTTTTTCGGCAAAGTCCCGGAGGCGTCTTTCTGACACGCCTCATCCTGCCGGCCGTTTTTCTTCTGGCTGTCATTATCATGAAACAAGTAGCCCTTCCGGTCAGCGATAAATTTCGCCAATATCTGAACGCCGTCTTCATTTTTTTGATTTTCTTCTTTGTCATCCGGCTGCTGGATGCCGTCCTGCTGGCCTGGCATGCACGACAGCGCAAGCCCTATCCTTTGCCTGATGTCCTGCACGGCCTGATCCTGGGGATCATCTATCTCATCGTCCTGTTTGTCGTTCTCAAGAATATCGCCAAAGCTGATATCGGGCCCTTCCTGGCCACGTCGGCAATCTTGACAATGGTCCTGGGCCTGGCTTTGCAGGGTGTTCTCAACAATATCCTCTCGGGCATGTCGCTCCATTTCACGAAATCGTTCAGCCGGGGAGACTGGGTCGGTATCGGGCCGCACGAAGGCGTCGTCGTGGATACCAATTGGCGGGAGACGCGACTTCTCGACCGCCAGTCCAACGTCGTTGTGATCCCGAACAATATTGTGGCTTCGGAACGAATCGTCAATTTTTCGCAACCGGACACCAAGACTGCGCTGACGCTGCCTTTCAAAATCAGCTATAAAGCGCCGGCGGCCGAGGTGATTCAGACCTTGGCCGAGGCAGCCAGGGATTGCTCCGATGTGTTGAAAGCCCCAGCCCCTCTGGCCTATATCACAAGCTATGATGATATCGGAGTCTCCTATCTCCTCAAATTCTGGATCACAGATTTTGCCAGGAAAGATCCGATCGTCACCGATGTCGGAAGGCTGGCCTGGTACAAATTGCGGCGGAAGAATATCGAGATCGCCATCGCCCTCGGCGATCAAGTCCGGGATGCGCTGGCCGCCGTCCGCGAAAAACTGACCGGCCCCGTTGAGCAGGCCGTCCCTTCCAGAGAGAGCGAACACGAAAGGACTTTCTTGGACCTGATGTATTCATCCTTTCTGCGCGGCCGGCCTGGAGAGAAAGCTGAGGATCTGATCGTTTCCGAAAAAGAGCTTAGGTCCCTGGCTTCGATTGTGGACCGGCACGCCTACACGAAAGGCGAAGTGCTTTTCCGGCAGGGAGACAAGGGAACCAGCAGCTACGTCGTGGCCAAGGGAAAGATCCGAGGCGAGATCGTCTATGAAGAAAACGGCAAAAAATATCTCTCGGAATTCGCCGTCGGCCCGGGCGGCATCTTCGGCGAAATGTCGCTTTTCACGGGGATGCCAAGAACGGCGACGGGGATCGTCGACGAAGAATCGGAGCTTCTAGAGATCGAGGCGGAAGATTTTGGCGTCCTGCTCGACCAGATTCCTGCCCTGGCCGAGGTGATCGCCGAGATCGTCAGCGCGCGCAACAAGCAAAACGAGGAGTTCTTGCGGAAGATCAAGGAGCTGTCCGAAAAGGACATCCAGGCCGGCACGAACAAGAAATCCATCCTGGAATATTTAAGAAGTTTTGTCCGGGGCTTGAGGAAATAGAGAGGTTACCGCCGGCGGGGCAACGGGACGCCCTTCGGGCGTCGCGAGGCAGCTCCTTGTCACCCAACTTTAGTTCTCATGCGGAATTTACTTTCTTTTGCCGCCGATCCGATTGCAAAATCGGAGGCAATCCGCTATATTGAATCCGCGATCAACGCAGGGTGCGCCTGTAGCTCAGTTTGGATAGAGCAAGGGATTCCTAATCCCTGTGTCGGGGGTTCAAGTCCCTCCAGGCGCGCCACTTCCATTTCCTTTGTCATGAAGGATTTACGGCCCCTGCTTTAAAGTCCGCGAGATTGACAATTTTTCCCGTGTCACGCCGGTGTAACAGAATTTCCCCTTTTTGGATCTCTTCTTCAGGTTTCTCGGCTAGGATTTCAACAGCTTTTTTCTTGGCTTCGTCGTTTGAATGAATGTAGCGTTGAGTCACAACAACGCTAAAGTGCCCGAGCAGTGATTTTACAGTTTCAATGTCTACACCCTTGGCAATCAATCTTGTGGCAAAGGTATGTCGGAGATCATGGAACCTGAGGCCGATAATCTCTGCCTTTTTGCATGCGGCAACAAAAGCTCGCCTGACAGTGGTAAGGGGCATGCCGGTTTTGTCGTTGGGGAATACGAAAGATATCTTTCCCGTTCCTCTCTTTAGATTGAGTAGGGTTTCAAATAGGGGTGAGTTGATGTTGATGAATCGGGGCTTTCCGCTTTTCGTTTTCTCTACCTTGATTCGCTGACGTAAAGCACTCGGCTTGACAAGTGCTGTCAAGTGAAGTTCAATAATCTCATCAAAATCAAGGAGGGGCAAAATGAAACGCACTGCTATTGCAGTCAGCGTGGTAGTCTTGGCCCTCGCCGTCGCCGTCCAGGCGCAAACCCCGGCACAGACAAAGAGCGGGGGTGTGGAACAGGAGCTGATTAAGCTGGAGAACGAGTGGGCTAATGCCTGGGTTAAGCGCGACGTCGCATTCTTTGACCGGATTATAGCAGATGACTATACGTGGACGTCCCCCTGGGGTGAAGTCTGGACCAAGGCCCAGGACCTTGCACTCGTAAAGTCCGGGAAGGACGTGATTAAGTCCTGGGTGCTCGCTGACATGAAGGTTCGCGTTTACGGAGATACGGCGGTGGTCACTGGCCGAAACACGGTCAAAGAAACGTATAAAGGCGAGGATGTCAGTGGTCAGAATCGATGGACGCATACCTGGGTCAAGCGTGCTGGACGTTGGCAGTGCGTAGCCGCGCATAGTTCGGAGATAGCCCAGAAATAGGGCATCGGCGAACGAACACTATTTGACACTCGCTGTCTGAGTAAGTATTGGTCAGACCAACTGAGGCGCGCGGGAAGCCAGAGGCCCGAAGGCATGGCTCATCAAAACAAAAGGGAGGGATAAATGGTCTATCAATACAAGAAGAAATTTTTGAGCACAATCAGAGGTTTTCTGCTAATAATCATTATAATTCTTATCCTGATATCAGTCTGGCTCTCATTTCCAAAAAAGCTAAGATGAGAACAAAAACTTTAAACATTTGATTACATCAATATCAACTCTGGCGTACAGGAAAGAGTTAGGTTTAAATCTATTTGGATGGTAGATATTAAATTAAAAAAATTTTATTGACATTTTTTAATGGAATAAAATAATCTTAAAATTAAGCAACCGAAAAAGAGAGACAAAATTATGTGTAAAGAGCAAGAAGCAAAAGAAATCTTCCATAATTTAAAACTATACGCCCAAGAATACAAGGCTAAGTTCTTTTGTATTATTACGTATCCAGTTGAAAATCAATTAAAAACCCACGAAAAATATTTATCTTGTGACAGTGGAAATGCGAAAGAACTTATTAATAAATATTTTTTTTACAATAAAAATTCAACAGCGTGGAAGAAAACTGATAAAAAATGAACGGTTAAAGCGCCAACATATATTTGATTTGGCAGTTTGGCGGCCTTGAAAAACCTGTTACTTTTTTGGCCAATATCGAAATAGACCTGGAAAGTGTCCCTGTATTTGCCGTATTCTTTTTGATTACTTATCTGCCTTCACTTGGCCTGCCGGCAGATAGTTACCGAAGGTATGTATATCAGGGTATTCGCCAAAAAGCCATCGCATTTATGGAGGTCCACCGGGCCTGCACCCTGCTTTGGCCCGACAGGGATTGGCGCCATATTGTCCGGCTTTTTCATTATGAATGATGCGGATGCCTGTTATAGCGGAGGAATGAATGGGATTGCCGAAGAACACACTTAAAGAGGCCGGGGAGCTTCTAGGCTTCTCCCCAGATGCAGGCAATGAGAATTTTCTCACCCGGGATCGGCTATTCTATCGAGGCGATTATCCGCCCTACGGCGTCCCGCACAATAAAGAAGGTTCGGTTTTCCCGGCCTCCACTCGCCTCCTATGCTGCCTCCGATATTCCCATGGCGGAATGGGGTTTGGCATTGACCAGAGACCGATTTTCCGTTTCCTTGCTTGATCCTCAGCCCCTTCCAAGATTGGATCTGAGGAGCACTTCTTAAAGTGCCATGCTAAGCCCGCTTTTACGAGCTCCAGGGGAGTCCCCGGAAAGAACGGGTCACGCCGAGCGCCTTAAAGAATGGACCTCCAATTAAAAGTTCTTGACATCATCTCCGGCGAAACTTATGATTATGCTGTTAGGGGAGGTGTCGATTCTTTGCTCGGATGGAGATCCTGTTATGTTGCACGGAAGGGACGCTGAAGTGTGTTTTTCCCATTCGAAAATCCATTTTCGGGCGAAATTCGATGAGCGGGAACGGGGTTGAGTTTCTTTCCCTGAGCTATCGATTGCCGACCCGGATCGTCACCAGTGCGGAGCTGGAAGACCGCTTGAGCCTCGGCCGCGGCGTCATAGAACGCCTGACGGGGATCCGGAACCGGAGATACGTCGCGAACGGCGAATCCCTCCAAAGCCTGGCCGTCGAGGCTTGTCAAGAAGCTTTCGTCAAATCGGGGATCGACCCATCCGACGTCGACGCGCTGATTTACTATTCGGACACGCCGCCGGCCCTTCCCGAAGGAGAGACTCACCGAAAAATCTATTACGATACTTCCGCTCATATTCAGTATCTCCTCAAGGAAAAGGGAATTCCGCTGGCCTGCGAATGCACGGCGATCGCGGGTAGCTGCGTGTCGTTTCTCCTCTCGCTGCAGATAGCGATGGGGCTTATCCGATCCCGGATGAAAAAACATATTCTCATCGTCGGGGCGGCCTGCAATTCCCTGTTTCTCGAGAACACCGACAAGAACGTGGCCATGACTTTCGGGGACGGGGCCGCGGCGAGTCTCGTCGCAGAGTCTAATGACGAGAGCTTGGTCGGGATTTATTGCATGACCGACGGCCAAGGTTACGCGGCCGGCGGCTATCCCGACTACCGGTCCCTCTTCATCGACCGAAAACGAGTCTCCGAATTCGCCCCCCTGGGTTTTCAGGCGGCCGTGCGCGGGCTCCTGGCAAAAACCGGACTGAAACTCGGTGACGTCGATCTTTTCATTCCCCACCAGGCCGGAATCAAGATCATCGAAAGGGGAATGGCCCTTTCGGGGATTCCCTTCGAAAAAGTTTATCTCTGCCTCCAGGACGTCGGCAATACGGGCGCGCCGGCGGTTCAACTGGCATTGGCCCGGGCCGTCGAGGAGGGGAGAATCCACGACGGCGACCTCGTTATGCTCATCGCCTTCGGCACTGGATGGCACTATGGCGCCGCAGCCTTCCGCTACCGGGACCGCCCCAAGGTCATCGACGGAACGGCCGCCGGGGCCGGGCCTTGAACCGGCGGATCGCGCCGGGGTAAGGAGGAGCAGCCATGAGAGAAAATGCCGCCTTGTACGGCGCGACTAACGGTCGCACCGATCCCTTAACCCTGTTTCGAATGCCGTGGTCGGCCTCCGACAATGCCATGACCTGGCTCGAACCGACGCGAAAATGCAACATCACGTGCGACGCGTGCTTTGCGACCAACGACCCACACAGCGAAAAGCCGCTTTCCCAGATCGAGGACGAGGTGGCGGCGATGAAAAAGCTCCGGCTTTCCGACGGGATGTTCATCGCGGGGGGAGAACCGCTCACCCATCCGCACATCGCCGATATCGTCCGGATAGTCAAGTCCCACGGCTACAAGCCCGTCCTCGTGACCAACGGCGTCGGCCTGACCCCGAAATGGCTTTCCGACCTGAAAAAAGCCGGATTGTTCGGATTCACGTTTCACGTTGACAGCCACCAGTCGCGGCCCGGCTGGAAAGGGAAAAGCGAGAAGGAACTCAATGCCCTGCGGCAGGAGCTGGCCGATATGGTTCTCGAAGCGGACGGGATGGTGTGCGGCTTCAATGTCACGGTGTTTCCAGATACGCTGGCGGACATGCCCGACGTCGTCTCGTGGGCTCTTCGGAACATCGACCGGGTGCAGTCCTACACGCTGACGGCCCTTCGGCTGGTGGACCCGCAATTGCCGTTCGACTTCTATGCGGGAGGTCGAAAGATCGACCTTAGCGAGACAGTCTATTACTCACCGGAGCCTTACCGGAGATTGATGTCCGATGATATTCATGCCGAGGTCCTGAAGGCCATCCCGGATTTCCGACTCTGCGCCTTCCTGGGCGGAACCACTCGGCCGAATGCCCTGAAACTGGCCATGGGAACCCGGATCGGGACAACCCGAGAAACGTTCGGCAACATCGGACCCAAAGGCATGGAGCTTCTCCAGGTCGCCCATCACTGGTTCCGAGGCCGATATCTCGCCTTCCCAAGGCCGAGCTTCAGCCGGAAATCGAGGCTCCTGTTTCTCTTCGCTGTTTTCGATCGCGAGATCCGCCAGGCTTTGCGGAATTATCTCGGCGCCGTGTTGAGGAACCCGCGGATACTCGGAAGACGAATCTATACCCAAAGCCTCAACATCGAGCAGGCTTTCGACATCCTGCCCAACGGAGAACAGGATCATTGCGACGGTTGCCCAAACAAGACCCTCTGGCAGGACCGGCTCGTCTCGGCTTGCGTTCTGGACGAATACCTGAAATACGGCATGCAGGCCGTGATCGTCCCCAAAGGGCGCGAGAGAGAGGAATGATCATTATGCCGCTAGAGATACGTATTGTGAAGACCCGGCGCGACCTCCGGACGTTCATTCATCTTCCGGCGAAGATCCATCGGAATCACGCCGGCTGGGTCCCTCCGCTTTATGCCGAAGAGTGGAAATCCTTCCGGCCCGCGACGAACCGGGCTTTTTCCTATTCGGATACCACGCTCGCGTTGGCGTTCCGGGATGGGACGCCGGTTGGCCGGATCATGGGCATCATCAATCACCGGTACAACGAGGCGCGAAGTGAAAAAAACGCGCGGTTCGCCTACCTGGAATGCGGCGATGATCAAGAAGTCGCCCGCGTCCTGTTGAGCTTCGTCGAGAGTTGGGCCGGAGCCCGCGGCATGACCAGGGTCGTCGGGCCCTTGGGATTCACCGACCAGGATCCGCAGGGCTATCTGTTCGAGGGGTTCGAACACGAGCCGTCGATCGGCACATATTATAATTTTGCCTATGCTCTCGGCCTCCTGGAGAGAGAGGGCTACGAGAAAGACATGGAGTACGTCGTTTACCGGGTGGACCTGCCCCGCGAAGTTCCGGAATTCTACCGGAAGATCGCGGAACGAGCCTCCCGCAAGAACGTCTGCCGGCTTCTGGAGTTCACCCGCCGCAGTCAGCTCAAGCCTCAGATCCAACCGGTTATAACCTTGATGAACCACTGTTTCAAGGAGCTCTACGGTTACAGCGCCCTGGACGAGAAGGAAATGCGGGATCTCAGCCGGCGCTTCCTCCCCGTCCTCGACCCCCGATTCGTCAAAGTCGTCGTTTGCGGCGAAAGCGTCGTCGGCTTCAATATCGCCATGCCGAACCTGGCCGAAGGCTTCCGCCGCGCCAAGGGGCGCCTCTTCCCGCTCGGAATTTTCCAGATCCTTCGGGCGGGACGCCGGACAAAACAGCTCGACAGCCTGGTCGGCGGGATCCGGAGCGACTTCCGCGGGAAAGGAGTGGATGCGATCATCGGCTGCGCCACCATGGCCTCGGCCATCGAGGCCGGCTTCGTTTTCGTGGACAGCCATCACGAGCTGGAATACAACTTTAAAGTGCGCGGAGAGATGGAAAAGCTCGGCGGGCGTGTGTATAAAAAGTATCGGATCTACGGGAAAAACCTCTGAGAAGGAGGAATTCGGTTAATGGCGAGCCTCTCGAACCGCGATTCATCATCAGCCACTGCGGCCGGCCCCGTCCGATTCTCCCCGCTGATTTATTTTGACCAATGGTTTATTCAAAAAACACTGTCTCCCCACATCTGGAAATTCTGTGATTGGAATATCCATCCCAATGTCGTCACGGGGATCTCGCTCGTGATGGCGGCCGCGATCCCTTTTCTTCACCATAACCGCTTACCCTGGGGAGTCGTCGCCTCGATCGTCGGCCGACAACTCCTTGATTGTCTCGACGGCGAAATCGCCCGCGGCTGCGGCAAGACCACGTCGCTGGGGGCGTTGCTGGATTCCATTTCGGACGGAGTATTTTATCTGGCCCTGATCTCGCTCCTCGTTTCCATTTTCACTCAGAACCCCTTGCTCATCCTCGTCTTCTCGTGTTTGTCCTTCGGCGGTCTGTTCGTGATCCACGTTTCCATTTGCAAAGGACCGGCACTGATCGATCATTCCGTGAAAATCTACGACACTCCGTCTTTTTATCGAAAATCGTACGCTTTTCTGGTCAACAACAGTCTGGTTTTCGTAGTCATGGTCGCGATTGTTTACAGGCTTTCGGTGAAATAGGCCACTTCCGCCGCGGAACAGGGCGCAACGCTTCAAAGTGAATATCCGAGGGACGGGGAGCCCAGCGCTTATTAAAGACGTCCCCGGGCGCAGGGAAATCAGGAAAGGACACACCATGAACGACAAGGATGGGACGAAAAGGGGCAGGACATGAGCATCGATCGCCGGCAGCTCTATCGATTCCCGTGGTCCAAGACCGATAATCCGGGGGGCTGGGTGGATGTGACCGATATTTGCAATATCCACTGCCCGCAGTGCTTTAGAACTACGCTCGAAGGACACAGGCCGCTCCAAGACGTCCTCGACGATATCGTCGCCTGCCGGGCGATGACGAACTGCGATGACATGAAAATCGCCGGTGGCGAGCCGCTGACCTATCCCCATCTCATCGATGTCGTGGAATTCATCGCCCGAAAAGGCATGAAACCCTTTATCCTGACGAATGGCGTGGGCCTCGACCGCCCTCTCGTCCGCGATCTGGCCCGGGCCGGTCTCAAGAGGTTCAACTTTCATATCGACAGCGGCCAGAATCGACCGGGGTGGGAGGGCCGCAATGAAGTTCAACTGAACGAATTGCGGCAGTCTCTCGCGGATTTGGTCGCCGACGTCAAGGGCGTTGGGTGCGGATTCAACGCCACGATCTCCCGGGCCAATCTCGGCTCCGTTCCCGATATCGTCGATTGGGCGCGCCGGAACATCCGGACAGTCAATCACCTGACCCTGATCGTCCTCCGGGGGCTCGTCGTTGCCGCCGACATCGCTTTTTTCGCGAACGGGAGGAGGCTCGATCCCGATACTCTGCCTAACCGGATCGAGAACCCCGATGAGGTCACCTTGACGGCCGACGGGGTCCTCGAAAAAATCCAAGAACGGTTCCCGGAGGTTTCCCCCTGCGGATATCTCAATGGAGTCGCTTTTCCAGAAACGAACAAATACCTCGTCTCGGTCATCGTCGGTTCGCGGAGGGATCTCTACGGATCGCTCGGCGCCCGATCGATGGAAATCCTCCAAGTCGGGATCCATCTGGCCAAAGGCCGATACGCGGCGATTACGAACCGGACAAAGGTCGGCCGCAAGGTCTTCCTATTCTCGGTCCTGGATCCGAGTCTAAGGAAAGCATTCGCTCGATTTCTGAAAATCGTTTTCGTCCGGCCCTGGCGCGCTTTCGACGGGATCTATATTCAACCGATCGCCCTCGAGCAGCCCCTTGAATTGATCGACGGCGAAGCCAATATCTGCGATGATTGCATCAATATGATGATTTATCGGGGCCGGCTCATTCCTTCCTGCCGGGTGGAGGAATTCCGGGCGTTCGGGGGGCCGCTCGTTTCGCAAAAAATCGTCTGAAATCCGAACGGGAGCGACAGGCGTTGAGCGTAAGGTCCGAAAGGCCGATCCCCGATTCCCGGGTCAAGGCGTCCGCATTTCGTCGAGCGGCCGCAGGGCAATCCCCTTCTCTCTCAGCCGCCGACGGAAGCCAGCTTCGGCAGCGGCGACTTCGGGGAGGAGGGTCGGATCGCGCGGATTCGGTTCCACGCGGACAGGATCACGCCGGGGAGCAAGCCCGAGAGAAGCCGCCACTTTTTCAAGCGCTCCGTCCGGGTCGCGCACCAGCCCGGAATAATCGAGGGCTACGCGACGTCGCGGCGGCACGATGTTCCATGAAGCCTCGAGCCGGCCCAGCTCCCGGGTGACATCGCGAAGGATATAGCGAAGCGCTATCCGGCCGTGCCAGTGCTCACCCGCGGCCTTTCTCACGGCCCGCTGCAGCCGCATCCATGTCCGGCCCAAGGGGATCCCGCTGAGGAGCATGTTCACGTACGGGTTTTTGTTCTCGCCGAAATACTTCGCGATCCGGAACTGGGAGTTCACGATGGCCACGGGATCCCGCTGCAGAAATATGAAGCGGGCGTCCGGAAAATAAACAAGAAGGTCTCCCACATGCCCGGTGTCCCAAGGATTCTTCTGGAGCACGGCCTCGGCGGTGAACTTCCGGCGGCTCTGACGCTTGATCTCCCGAACAATCGATTCCGGTGAGCTTCCTCGTTTCCCTGTCATTCATTCCTCCTAGCTTGTTTTTGTTATTGGAAACCATAGCTTAGGAGAAATCAATCCCTGTCCGAATTTCGCTGACGTCAAGCAATCGTCTATCTCAATGAGGCGATCGTCCCCTTTTAGCATCATTTAGATCACGGGGAAGCCATGCCTTCAGGCCGCTGGCTCCCAATTGATTCATGCTCCACCTAGAATCTGTTATTGATAGTCAGGAAATCGAGCCTTTTTGCGTAATTTTTCAAGAACATACGCCAATCTGGCATCCGATATCCCTTCGATTTGGATTTTCTCCGAGCCAATTGAAGCCTCCACAAGTATGCCAAAAAGGCTTCCGACGACACCGCCAGCAAGGCCAAGCATTATAGTCTGAAGGGGTTTTAGACTTATAAAATCCGATGGATTATCCTTAATAGAAAGGCCTACTCCCACTCCTACGACGCCGCCAATTACTGATCCTAAAACAGCTGCCTGCCCAAAATTTGATTCCCGCACAATCCTAATCAATTGGATATCTGTGATTTCAACATTATCACCCGTTAAGAGCACAGAATACGCAACGCCTAGGATAAGCATGTTTTTTTTGACAGCAATGAGCTCTCCGGACATCGTATGTCCGTCTATTTTTTTAATCTCAAGCTTAACCCCTCGTTTTTCTTTTGGCAATAATATGCCCGGATCGAATACAAATAAAATCATTATAGCCAGGGGCAAGATTTTCTTCATTCTAGGCCTCCAAGATTTTATTTCCTCAATGTATACGTTAGGTCTTTCCAGAGCAAAAGTTGTCATGATTTTGTTAAGATTTTGTCAAAAGTCTGTTAAGCCCCTCAAATCGACGAGAATTTCGATCCCCCCGGATCGTTTATCTATTGAGGCGATTATCCGCGTTTGGGTCCCGTTATCAACCGGGAAGCCTGGCCTATCCGACCCCTAGCTCCCAACTGATTTATGCTCCACCTAGTGTAGCGTCTCATTAGTTCCTATCATAAATTCCGGCCTGATTTCGCCTGAAAAACATGTAAAAATATTTGTGAGACAGTAGACTAGAATCTGTTATTAATACTCAGGAAATCGAGCTTTAGAGCGGAGTTTTCCCAAAACTCTGTTGATTTCCTCTTGAGATTTTCCTTCAATCCGGAATGTTTCTTGAGGACCGTTAATAGAACTGGCAATCATGCCTCCAATTGTTGCTCCAAGCACTCCTCCAATTATTCCTCCGGCCACCCCGCCAATCACTGGAGCACCTGCCCGTTCTATTCCATAAGCAATGGCGGTACCCAAATTGACAGTCTGCGGCGGCGTGGGTTCTGCGACTTTGCTGCCAACGACTGCCCCTCCGACTGCGCCCAATATGAATCCTGGAATTGCACCGTTCCAAAATTTCGATTTGCTGCCAATGATAATCGTGTTTATCTCATCGATAGCACTAGAAACATAAGCCCCTGATCCGTCTATGAGCATTAGCGAACGATCCTTTATAGCAATAAGTTCCCCGCTGATTTGCTGACCACCTTTTTTCTGAATTTTAAGCTTAGCTCCGTCTTTTGCTGCTAAATTTGTTGAAAAACCCACCAGGGAAAATATGAGAGCCAATACTATCAACTTTTTCATGTCATACCTCCTGACTCATTTTCCTCAATGAATAAGTTAATCCTTACACTAAGAAAAGTTGTCATGATTTTGTTAAGATTTTGTAAAAAGTCAGTTGAGACCCCCATCGTGAAATTTTCACTTCCCCCCGTCCGTCTATATGACGACGCAGAATCATTCCTTCTATCTTTTCCCTATCGTATCGAAGCGGTACGTGAATCCAATGCTCAAATGCATATAATGGCCTTTTGATTCTGACTTTGGATTATAAAGAAACCCGATCTCCGGCCGGATCGCCCACCTATTCAGGTTCGAACTGAGCCCGAATCCCACGTTAAAAGCCACCAGAGTATCCTGGTCACGTTGAAGCGGAATCAAAGCCTTGGCTGACGTGTTCAGTTCCACATATTTGTTGAAGGGAATAGAGAAGAGGACTGTTGGATGAAACTGCCAAGTCTCTGAAACTTCGATATCTTCCCCGAAGGCAAATCCAACAGGAAGATAAAGCGCGAGCCAGTCTTTCACCAGGCCGAATTTAGGGCCGAAGCCGAGGACATTGACACCATAGGGCTCGCCGTTTTCGACATCGACTTCTACGCGTTCATACCGGACGCGGAAATCTAAAACGGAGGCTACCCCTACCGCCGCCTGGATCCCGTAATGGTCCTGGACATGTTGCGTCTCCCCTTCGCTCGAGGCGGAGACAGAGGAATAGCTGGGAGTTAGTTCTATCCGACCCGGTCCGGCGAGTCGGGCGCTCTGCAGCTCGGAAAATACAGGCGCGCATGAGGACAGTAAAACTAACGATACAACGAGGACCATGATTAATGTCAAAGGCTTACCCAAAGAAAACTGTTTTAAGTTTTGCATGTTTCCATCCTCCTGTTTAGGTTTAAATCTCATACTTCTATTCCAGAATATAAAGGTTTTCGAGGAGAAAGTTGTCATGGAGTTGTAAAGATTTTGTCAAGAATTTGTTAAGATCCCCATGATGAAAATTTCCTTTTCAGCCTGGCAAAAGCGAAGCACTAATAGAATGGCCGAGTCAGATGTGGCGTATAACCAGACCCGTCCCCATGTCACCAAGGCGCAACAGAATTTGCTTAAACCCGCTAAATCTAGACTAAAGGAAGATAATCGGAAAACCTTGATTATAAGAGGAAAACCGTTTTTTTCTCGACGGACCGGGATCAGGCTGGAATGGTTTCCTAATCGCTGTTTCGCTGGTTCGAGTCCGGCCAGGCGCACTATGCGCTGACGCACGCGCTTAGGATCGCTTTAGAGGACCTGCCAGCCCGCCCGGTACTTTTTAGTCAGCAGCTCATTGGCCTCGGGGCAATTCGTCACCCGCAGGTTCTCGCCGTCCCATAAAAGCTTGGTCTGCATTTTGATGGCGACATTCCCCAGGAGCACGACTTCGGTGACGAGAGACGCAAAATCAAAATTCGCTCCGGCCGGCGGTCCGCCCTTGCAGGCTTCGATGAACTCTTTGAAATGGCCCTTCGAGCGGGGAAGAGTTTCCTGAGGTTTGGGAAATTCCTTATGCCTTTCCTCGGGGATGATGCGGTTGCCGAGCATCTTGCCGGAATCTCCAATATAAAGGGTGTCGTTATAGTCCATCTTTCTTGGGCCTTCGAGCTCGAACGGCTTGGGCGGCCTCAACATGCCGTCATACCAGGTGAGCGTCAGCGGAGGCCATTCATCGCCGCGCGCCGGAAACTCGAACTTGACCTCGGAGACGAGCGGGAAGGTTTCGGAATGGAGCTCCGTGGAGGCGGCCTCGACGCTTATGGGGTGTCCCAGGTTGAGCGCTTTGAAGATCGGATGGAAGGCATGGCAGGCCATGTCGCCAAGAGCGCCCGTGCCGAAATCATACCAGCCGCGCCATTGGAACGGGTGATAGATCGGATGATAAGGCCGGTATGGAGCGACGCCCAGCCAGAGATTCCAATCCAGCTTGCGGGGGATCGACGGGAAAGAATGGGGCCGTTCCACGGCCTGCGGCCAGACGGCTCCGCCTCTTGGACGGTCGCACCAATGGTGTGCTTCCCGAACTTTGCCGATCGCGCCGGCCATGATATATTCGGCCAGCGTCCGCACACCCTCGGCGGCCTGGCCGGCGTTTCCCATCTGCGTGGCGACTTTTTGTTCCCGAGCCACTTTGGCCATCTCCCGCGCTTCGACCACGGTGTGGGTGAGGGGTTTTTCGCAATAGACATGCTTTCCCATGCGCATCGCCGCGAGGGAGATCGGCGCATGCATGTGATCCGGCGTCGCGACGATTACGGCGTCGATATTTTTCGCTTCTTTCTCAAGCATTGCACGATAATCGCGGTACCGGGCGGCTTGGGGAAATCTCTTGAAGGTCCTGGCGGCGAGCTTCCAATCCACATCGCACAGGGCGACGATGTTCTGCTGCTCTTTGGAAAAGTTCTCCAGGACGCTGTTTCCCTGGCCGCCGATGCCGACTCCGGCGAAATTGATCCGGTCGCTGGGCGGGACCTGCCCGGGACCGCCGATCACGTGCCTGGGCACGACACTCACGGTTTTCAATGCGCCGCAGCTGGCGGCGCTAAGAGCGGCCAAGCCCGCTGCAGAGATTCCAAGAAATTCGCGCCGAGAGAGCCGGGATTTCGGCGGCGGGAAACTGTCGCTTTTTCTTCGGTCCTCAGGAGAATCTTTCATGGCGAAAATATATCTCCCGCTAACGGTCAAGTCAAGCCGACGGCGCCCGCCCCTAAGAGTGTCATCATTCGTGGATAAAAATATAATTTCTGATTCGCGTATCCGTGTGCCCCGCCGTGCTCCAGCGGCGGACATCTTGTTCCAAGACGGGGCTCATTTTCTCATCCGTCAGGTGGGCTTTGTAGCCTCTGCTCCAGAAGAGCTCGAACGTGGCCGCGTAGTTTGGGTTGATTCCATTGGGGTAGTGTTCCCGTAAATAGATTTCGACGAACCAGACCGGCGGGGGAGATAGGCTCATCGTCTTCTGGGCCCCGAGCAGGACCTCGTATTCTGCGCCTTCAACATCGATCTTGATAAGCAGCTTCTTCCCTTCGAAGCGTCTATCGAGTAAGGCATCCATGGTCGTGACCGTGATAACCTGCTTGAAGTGTTTGGATTGGCCGGCCCAGCCCTCGACCAAAGACGCGCTCGGGCCAGAGGCCCCATAAAGGGCGGTGAGCCCCTGCTTGTCACTAAGGCCGAGAGGATAGACCTCTGTGTCGTTCCAATGGTTCATCATCAGGTTTTCGTAAAGATATTTGAGATTGCGCGGCTGGGGCTCGACAGCAATCGCAGCCTTGCCCATGGAGCGCGCTAAGCACGTGAAGATGCCGATGTTCGCTCCGACGTCCATGAACATGTCCGCTCCAGCCAGCAAGTGTTTTATGAGGCCGGTCCCTTCTTTCTCGTATTCTCCAAGCTGCATCTTTCGGTTTTCGGCATACGAACCGGATACGAATTTGAACCCTAACGGACAGGCAGCCTTCTTTTTTGAGGTCAGGAGATAGGTATGGATCCAGTCCCTGAGGACTCGTAATTTCTTTAGCGGCCTATTGTGCAATGTCTCCACCCTCTTTAGATGAACATTTTATCGGTGGTCCAGATCTCGCTGAACGGGCGTTTCAATGTCTTGCCGATAAAGATCGGGAGGTTATTTTCGTAGGGTATACAATACTGGCAGCGATGCACCGCCACCTGGCGGACATCTTGGAGCGAGTAAAGATGATCTTTGATGCTTCCGCCGATGATGATGATTACCTCGATATCTTTCTTTATATATGCCCGTCCCCAGAACCAATAGGAGTTATGGGGACAGACAACAGGGGGTAAATCGTATTTGCTGCGATAATAATCGATGGCTCCCGCCTCGCCATAATTATGGGCATAGACGATTGTTTTGGGCCGCTCATTTTCCGGGACCATTTGATATGCGTCAGAAACAGTCTTGGCCAGCTCTTCCCAGCCGAACCTGTCGGCATAGGACTGGGGCAGATCGGCCAGTTGATGAGCCTCCACAGATTTCTGGGTGATCCCCAAAGCTTTGGTATATCCGATGTATGCTCGAACGGGCAGGATGGGAATTGCCAGCGGAAGAAAGGCCAGCCCGCTCAGCGCGGCGGCGGCGGGGAGGGTATATTTCAGCCAATGCCAATATCTCTTGACCGAGAGGATCTCGATCTGCACCGCCCCGGCGGCAAACAGCATGGGAAATGCCATGGAAAGATACTCGGCTTTGCTGTGGCCATTGGCCAAAAGAATCATAAAGACCGCCACAAAAATGATTCCCAAAGCCCGAACGGCGCGGCCGGCTTTATGAATGAGGCAGAAATACAGCCCGGCCAGCCAGATCGGCAATGCAAATGGATTGTGCTCCATGATGATGCCGCCGATGAAATCAAAACGCCGGATCGACCCATATTTCAATTGAGTCGCGTGGCGCATGAATTCCAGATGGGCAAAATTATTCTGGATATTCCAGATCATGAACGGCAAGAACAGCACGAGCGCGATCAAGGCCGCCAGGTACGGCCATCGGCCTGTCAGGTGTCGGCGCTGTTTGGATAACAAGACCGCGACCACCAGGCCGAAGGCAAACCAGAGCATATCGATCTTATTGAGCAAACCAAGCCCAATCACCAGGCCCAGCGGCAGCCAGATCCTGGGATTGTCTGTCTTAAAAAGCAGAATCGTCAAATAGGCGGCCAGAGCCCAGAAAAGAAAAGACCAGGAATTGATGGAATAGTGGGAATTTTGTCCCAGGATAAACGGCGCCAAGCCGGCGGATAGGCCGGCAATCACCAGGGCCGTTTTGCCTCCCCCCATACGCTTTGCCATCAGCCCGGTGAGGAAAACAATCGCTCCGGCGATCAAGGCCGGCAGCAGACGGACGGCAAATAGGGAATCGCCAAATAGGAGACGGCTGACGGCCAATAAATAAATGGACAGCGGCGGCTGGTCCACATACCCCAACGCCAGATGGTGGCTGCAGGCCAGAAAGTAATATTCGTCGCGGAAAAGGCCATAGCTGTCCAGGGCATTTGTCAATAACAGGATCAGACATGCCAATAGGGCAAATCCAATGGGAATGGCCAATTCATTTTGCCAAAATGTTTTTTTGTCCATGGTGAAATCTATTTTAGCATCTTCTCTAGATGATGAAAACCTGCCCAAATTCTTATTTGGCTTTTTTGTGGGGTCATCCCGTATTGGGGTCAAACCTACTCGTTACGCAGATTTCTGATCTGGACTATGCGTAACGAGTAGGTTTGACCCCAGGATTATGACCCCGGGGTTAATCCCAGAGGCTCTCTATCTTAGCACAGCCCGGGATCCGATGCTAAGATATCCCCGCACGTTTCCTTATTGGCTTTTTTGGGGGAATATGGTAAAAATGAAGTCCGATTTTCGATCGCACGGTGAGGAGACGCAGCCATGAAACGAAAAATCAAGAGGCAGCTCAAAGAGGACGAACTGGTCACCGGTTTCCAGAAATTTTTTGAATTCTTCGAAGCCTGGCAGAAGGAAATCATCATCTTTGCCGTCGTGGTGGCGGCGATCGCCGCGCTCTTCGGAGCGTTCCAGATTATCAAAGCACAGCAGGCAAAAAAGCAAAGCCTGCAGGCTGGAGAGATCCTGGCCCTCCGGGCCGACCTTGCCAAAAATCCTCAGAATGTGGCCAAGCTGGAACAAATTGGAGCAAGGGGAAACGCCGGCCGCCTGGCTTTTATCAGCCTGGGGTCATATTGGATTGAGCAGGGAGACCTTGATAAGGCGCGCGCGGCCTTAGCCCGTATCCAGGACAATCCCAAGGATTTCTACTATTATCAAGCCCGGGACCTGGCCGCTCAAATCGATGTCCTGAAGGGCAACTATGACCAGGCGATCCAGGGATTCAAGAGAATCGAGGACGCCAAGCCAAAGGACTATATCCTGGATGCCGTCCTTTACCATCATGCGGAGGCTCTCGAAAAAAAGGGAAGCGTGAAAGAGGCCCGCGATTTTTACAAAAAAGTCCAGGACGAGTATGCCCAAACTTACTATGGTTACGATGCCGCGGCCAAAGTCAAGAAATTGGAGAGCGTCAAATAGGGGAGGGCGGGCCGTCCACTCGCTTGTAAACTGGGGAAAAAACGCTATAATAGGTTTTCATTTTAAATTGGAGGACACGTATGGCCTATAAGATCACAGAAGAATGCATCAACTGCGGCGCCTGCGAGCCCGAATGCCCCAACCAGGCAATCTCAGCCGGCGATGAAATCTACGTCATCGATCCCGCCAAATGCACGGAATGTGTCGGGCATTTCGATGAGTCCCAATGCGCGGCCGTCTGCCCTGTGGATTCCTGCATTCCTGACCCCGATCACCGCGAATCGAAGGAAGAGCTGGACGCGAAATCTAGGAAATTGTCGGGGCAGGGCTGATTTTCGACGACGATTTTTTCGACGATAGGAGTGAGCGGTTCACTCCTATTTTTTTATAACCCCAGTGGACGAAGAAAAAAGCGAAGGCCTGCCGGCCCGGCCGGCCATGGCCTCGTTTTTTGCCAAGAACAGGGTCTGGCTGAACGGAGCGCTTTTCGTCCTGACGATTTTTTCCGCCTTTATCGTGGGAATCGACTGGAGCGCGAACTACAAGTATGCCGAGAAAATCAGCCGTGATCCACGATTCATCCCCCCCGCCGGATTTTTTAAAGACCCCCAGGTGTTCTGGCTGAGCGTGCTCTATGCCGTTGTGTTGATCGCCATCCTGCTCGGCCATGAGCTGGGGCACTACTTGACCTGCCGGCATTATCGGATCGAAGCCACGCTTCCTTTTTTTATTCCGGCGCCCGGATTCGTGGGCACGCTGGGAGCATTCATCAGGATCAAGTCTCCGATCACCCGAAAACGGCAGCTGTTTGATATCGGCGTCTCCGGCCCCTTGGCGGGCTTTTTGCTGGCGCTTCCGGCGCTCACCATCGGACTGGCCCTGTCCAAGGTCGTCCCGGTCTTGCCGAGGGAGGGCTCCTTTTTCCTCGGCGAGCCGCTTTTTTTAAAGATCGTCGGCAGCCTCTTTTTCAAAAACGTGGGGCCGGGGTACGATCTCGTTCTCCATCCCGTAGCCTTTGCCGGATGGGTGGGGTTGCTCGTCACGGCCTTGAATCTTTTCCCCCTGGGACAGCTCGATGGCGGACATGTCTCCTATGCCGTTCTCGGCTCCAAGTCAAAAATTGCGGCCAAGATCTTTTTGGCCGTCTATTTTATCATGGCGGTCTTCTTTTGGGTTGGTTGGCTCGTTTGGGCCTTGCTGATTTTGCTCTTGGGGTTAAGGCACCCCCGCGTCCTCGACGAAGATTCCTCGCTGGGCACGAAAAGGACGATCATCGGCGTCCTCGTCCTGATTATCTTTATTTTGTCCTTCATTCCCGACCCGATTAAGGGGTATAATATCATTGACCTCATCAAGCCCTATTGGCCTTGAAGGATGCGAAAAAGTTATTCACATTTTCTGTGGAAAAATTGTGGAAATCGGCCGGAATTTATCGCCAAATTTGCGAAAATCGTTGAAGATACGACGGTTTGCACAAAATTTCGTCATACCACTATTTACAATAAAATGAATAACTTATGAATTCATTGAAAACAAATGAGTTGCAGAATACGCGTCCGATGCGGATGAGAGGGGGAGCGTATGGACACACAATTTAAAGACATCGAACAGGCATTTAACGATCTTAAGAAAAAATTTCAGGGGGGAGATATTTCCCGGCAGCAATTCATCGAGGAGATGAAGAAGCTCAGGCTCAAGGACGATCAGGGCCACTTCTGGATGATCGGTGCCCAGACCGGGAAATGGTATTTCTTCGAAGGCAAGGACTGGATCCAGTCCTTGCCTCCTTCGCAGGAGGAAAAAAAGACGATCTGCATTTACTGCGGGTTTGAAAACAGGCTGGAGGTTGAAGTTTGCGGCCGCTGCGGCGGAAGCCTGATTGAAGAGCCAAGGGTGTGCCCGAAATGCGGGGCCAAATTGGAGGAGCCTTTTTTGACCTGCCCCAACTGCAGTCGTCAGCTGGAAGCCGTTGGGCCCGAGAAAGTGGAACGGGCGAAGCCGGAGGAAAAAGCAAAGGAGATCGGAACTTCTTCCGTTTTGCGGGCCGTCCAGCCGGTCTCGTTCCTTTTGTTCGGAGGGACGTTCGGGCTTTTCCTTGGAATCGTGCTCGGGGCGTTTGCGGGGGCGACGGCCTCTTTTTCTCGAGCGCTGTCATTCGTGGCCGCGGCGCTCCTCGAACTTCAAGGGAAACTGTTGGGGGCCATCATTTATGCGGTCGTGGGCGGCGTGGCGGGGTTCCTGGTCTGCGGGATTTTAAGCTTTATCATCGCGCTCCTCAGCAATTTTATCCTATCGCTTGTCGGCGGCATCCGTTTTGATACTGGGAAGACCGTTGAAAAGGGAAAAAAGGAACAACCCGAAGACCGCCACGATTACGGGTTCAACTTCGGTCAGAAGGAGTAAGGGGCTTTCCTGCCTTCCATCGGGCAAGGGCGTGAGCGACCTGGCCGATCGACAGAGATTCATCGTTCGGGGAATAATTCACCGGCCTGAGGACGCGGAATTCCTTTTGCTCAAGCAGGGCTAAGGCCCGTTTGAGCAGCTTTTTATTTAGAAAGACGCCGCCGGATAAGACCACCGTATTGATTCCGCGGGATATTCTAGCCCGTTCCGCCATATCGAGAATGACCCGGGCCAGAGTGTTATGGAATTTTGCCGATATGAGCGATGGCGATATCCGGCGCTTTTTGTCCAGAAGGATATCCCGGATCATCTCCAGGAAAGAAATCTGGAGAGCGGGCTTCCCGCCCAGGATTTGGTAAGGATACCGAGCCTGTCTGTGGCTTGCCGCCGCGGCTTCCAATCTCATCGCGGCCTCGGCTTCAAACTCATTTTCAAGCGGGGCCGCACCGCTGAGCGCGGAAACGGCGTCAAAGAGCCGGCCGCAGCTGGAAGAAAGGGGGGATCGAATATCCTGCTCGATCATATGCAGGACTGTCCGGACTTTTTCCCGCTCCACATTTTTCAAGAAAGAGAGTGTAGGAGGGATTCCGCAGCCCGATCTTTGGAGATAGGCCAAAGCCATCCTCCAAGGCTGCTTGGCGGCCAGGTCACCGCCCGGCAGGGGAACATACTCAAAGTGGCCGAACCTTTCGAAGCTCAACATGTCGGCCAGCAGGAATTCTCCGCCCCAGGCGGTTCCGTCCTGGCCATAGCCGTAGCCGTCCCAGGCGACTCCCAGGACACTTGTTTGTGGCCCAAGCCCATGCTCCAAGAGGACGGCGAGGACGTGGGCATAATGGTGCTGTACCTGCAGATGTGGAATCCCCAATTTTTGCGCATACCGCGTTGTGTGGAAATTTGGATGGAGGTCGGAAACGACCCAGTAGGGCTTGACATCGAACAACCGACGGAGATGCCGGATGGTTTCTTCGAGATAGAGATGGTTTTGGTATTCGTCCAAGTCTCCCAGAAACTGGCTGGTCACGACATAACCGTTCTTGTAGAGGGAAACGGTATCTTTCAGCTCGCCCCCTAGAGCCAGGATCGGATGGGGAGATTGAAGCTCTTCTGGAACCTTCTGAGGATAGGGAACATAGCCGCGCGCCCTTCGTATGAACAGGGGTGCGGAACGGACCACTTTGACGACGGAATCGTCCGCCCTCATCCGGATCGGCCGGTTGTGGCTGAGAATATAATCGCACAGCCGTTGGACGCCTTCCTCTTCGTCTTTCATGATCGGAGAATCTTTCTCGTTCGAGCTCGTGGCTACGATTAGCGGGATGTCCTCGAGAAGGAGATAATGGAGAGGGGTGTAGGGGAGCATCATGCCCATCTCATCAAGATGAGGAGCGATTCGGGGAATGTCTTTCTTCTTTTTGAGGAGGACGATCGGCCGAAACGGGGAGAGAAGCAGATTCTTCTCTTCTGATGTGCTCCTGACATATTTTCCCAGTGTCTTTAAATCCCGGGCCATCAGGGCGAAAGGCTTTCTTTCCCTTGCCTTGATTTTCCGAAGACGACGGACGGCTTTGGGGTTCAAAGGGTCGCAGACAAGATGAAAGCCTCCCAGCCCCTTGACCGCCAGGATTTTTCCCTTTTTGACGAGGGCGGCCGCTTTGGGAATGCCGCCGGCGACCTCTTTATCCGTTTTCGCATGGCGCAGAGTGACCGACGGCCCGCAAGTCGGGCAGGCGATAGGCTGGGCATGGTAGCGCCGGTCCGATGGGTCCCGATATTCCGCGGCGCAGAGGGGGCACATCTTAAAGCCGGCCATCGTCGTTTGGGGCCTGTCATAGGGGAGGGCCTTGACGATGGTGTATCGCGGGCCGCAGTCAGTGCAGTTGATGAAAGGATAGCGGAACCTCCGGTCCCGCGGGCTGCTCATCTCGCGGCGACAATTTTCGCAGACAGAGATGTCGGGCGATATGAAAACAAAGCTTTCCCCAGGCTCTGTTTTTTGGACCTGAAAGTCGTCCCAGCCGAGAAACCGCGCCGGCTCCGATGTGACTCGTTCGATCCGGGCCAACGGAGGTTTTTCATTGTCGATTGCCTCGAGGAAATCATGAAAATCGGTCGGCTTTGCGGATTCAACATGGATCTCGACGCCGAATCCGATATTTTTGACCCAGCCCTTGTAGCCGAACCTCTTGGCCAGACGGAAGATAAACGGCCTGAAGCCGACGCCCTGTACGACGCCAAAGACAATGACCCGGACCGAGGACCCGGGCGAAGATTTGAGCGGAGGTTTCCGGACTTTCATTTTGCAGAGGCGGCCGTTTCTTTTCTTAAGCTATAGAGACAGCCGCAATAATTCTGCCGGTACAGGCCGTGCCGGCGGCTGAGCTCGAGGCTTTTCTCGAAGCCGCCTTTCTTCTTGAAATTGGCCTCCAGGAAATGAATTTTGTTTTTCCTGCCGAGCATCCGGCCAATCCGGTTGAGCACGTCCGCTTTTTTCCAGGGGCTGAGGCTCATGATCGTGGTGAATGAGGGAGTCCCAAGGGACACGGCTTTCTGGGCGGCCCGCTGGAGCCTTAGGGCATAACAGATATCGCAGCGCCTTCCTTTCTCGGGCGCGGCCTTGAATGCGTCCACGGCCTCGAACCAGTGGGCGGCATCGTAGACGTCTTCCAGCAATTCAAAACCGAGGATCTGTTCGACTTTCCGGGTTTCCCCGAGCCGCTTGGCGTACTCTTCTGCGGGCCAGATGTTCGGGTTAGAGAAAAAACCCGTCACATCGTAGTCGTTCTGGAGCAGGTCGATGACGTAAATGGCATCGGGCGCGCAGCAAATATGCGCCAGTATTTTCGGCTTCGTCATACTCCTATTTTATGCGGATTGATGTCGCCGGTAAAGCTTAGGTAAGTTTTTCGATCCGGCTCATGAGGTTGAGGATGTCTCGGTTCAGCTCGTCGATCTGGCTGTAAACCGGATGGTAATCCTTGAGATCCGGCCGCTTTTCGTCCATGAACGTGCCCAGTTGTCCGAAGTTGCGCTCCTTATGCGCCTGGATGTCTTTGAGGGTGGCCTGGCCGATATTAATCTTTTTTTCGCGGTCGCTGATCTCTTTCTTGAGCAGATGGGTCTTCTCTTTGGAGGCCCGCACGTGTTCCGGGTCCGGGTGCTGGCCGGCTTCTTTCTGTTTCATCAGGCTTTTGTAGCCTTGTTTAACCTCTTCCTGTTCTTTTTTAAGGGAGATGATGTGGGACAGGATATCCTTCAGATCGGCTTGGCAGCCGGATTCCTGTTTCTCCAGCCGCTCCAGCTCTTTGAAGGTCGCCAGGAATTTTTCGTTCTGGATTTTATCCGCCCATACCCGCGTCCCCAGATCCCGCAGAATCTCGATCTTTTTGCGCTTTTCTCTGTTAAGCCTGATCTGGAGCTGTGTGCGTTTCATCCGCCGTTTCGCCCCGGAGAGAAAAGCGCTCAGCCGCTGACGCAGATCCTTGTCCCGGAGAAAGATAAAGGCGAGAAGGAGGAGGATGATGCACAACAGGAGCCAGAAAATCCAGTAGGGGAGTCCTTCTTTGGGCATCTCCTGAGACGCCTGTTGCAGGTCGAAAAGACCGATTCCCTTCACTCTAATTCCCAAGCGATATAGCTTTTACTTAACGAATTCGCGTGGATTTGTCAAACAGTTTGTCCAGGCGGACGCCCGTGCCCTGGGGCTTGTAGTCCTGCGTGGAACGTTCAACGAGATAAAGCATGGCCGGCAGGTTCTCCTGAAAAATCGTCTGGATGTCCGCTTCGGAGTTGAAAAAGCCTCCCCTCATCTCATCGACGGGAGGGAGCTCGATCGTATAGGAGGGAATGCCGCTCGTCCCGAATGTCCAGTCGACAGTATCGCCGTTGGTCAGATAGAGAGTCTGACCCGCCCGGCCATAGCTGTACAACCTGCCGTTCACTTCCTGGATCAAGGCCGACATCCTGGCCGCGATTTCGCTGAGAAGCGGCTCATTGTCCGGGGCCTGGACCGTATAGCCCCATGGATACATGATCGTTTGAGAGAAGCTGTGGTAACTGATCATCGCCTGAAAATTTTTTTGCAGGAAAAAGTCCCGGACGGCTCTTGTTTCCGGTTCCGAAAAAGGAGCGGTCCCTCGGTAGACCTCGGAGGACGGGCTTGGACTGGACCCGCTGTTGTCGTAACCCCATTTGTAGCCGTAGTTCCGGTTGATATCCACGCCAAAGGACCCGTCGTTGTTGAGGCGCCGGTTTTTCCGCCAGTAGCGATAGACGTGGATGGTATATTCCAGGCCGTCAGGGTTGACCAGGGGAAGGATCCAGACTGAGCTCCGGTCGACCAGGTGCTTGACCTTGGGGTCGGACGCATAATTTTCCAAAAGGTATTTTCCGAAAAGAAACGGCACCTCCACGGAAATCCATTCCCGGGCATGGTGGCATCCCATCAAGAGGATCTCGGCTTCATCTTCTTCGAAAAGGACGTTATTGCTGATTTTTAAAGCATAGAGATGCCGTTTCTCCAGGCTTTCCCCGATATCAAAGAGTCTGGCCAGGCCCGGGTATTTTTGTTGGAGGGACAGCAGGTCCGTTTCGAGCTCTTTGTAGGTATGATAAGCCCCGTTGATCCCCCCCTTGGCCGGAAGGGCCGTCCTTAGGGCAAAAGGAAAAAAATTGGCCGTTTCCACGCTGAACATTATGTTGGCTTGTCCCAGTGCCCGCAGGTCTTCTGGCCGAGCCACGATGTAGATTTTTCCGTTCCAGTCGGCAAACAGGTCCAAGTCCATGGCCCTCAGCTTTCTCTCGAGAGAGGGCGTTTTTAGCACACTCACGATTTCCGTGTGCGCATTGCCCTGAGGGGCCGGCATCGTCCTCGAGACGACCAGGAGCAAAAGCGTCAAAACAATGATCTTTTTGATGGTCATGGACACGGATCCTATAATTGAACGCTCAACGACATTGAGATTTTTCTCGCCTCCAGGCTGTTTCCGGAGCCCGACTCCCGGCCTATCAGGGCGCCGACGTCCAGCCGAAAATTCTGCCAGGAAATGCCGCTTCCAAACGTGAAGGACAGGTAGGATGACAGGGGATCTCTCATCGGCTGGGGGTCATAGACAAGGCCCAACCGGATCGGCGAATCAGCGCGACGACCGAAGAGGTTAAAAGAGGATTGGAATTCTATCCCCGCTCCGATCTTAAGGACATCCCTGAAATTTCGTTCCAGTGCCTCGCCGAAATAATTGATATTATAGCGGGACCAGTTGTAATACGAAATATCCAGGGCGGCATTCAGATTCGCAAGGATTTTACAGCTTGCGCCAAGGCCGAGGATGAGGGGCTGTTTCACCTTATCCTCGGAGGAGGCCTCTATCCGAATGTCCGTTTTTCCCGCCGCCGCGGAGTATTCAAGGAAGCTCTGGTTTTTCGATGTTCGCGAATAGGGGGTCCGGAAGATGGCCGCCAGCCGGACACGATCGGCCAGGTTCATGAGCAAGCCACCATTCAGGTAGAGTTCCTGTAAATCCCGCGTCTTCCTGTCGTTGATGGAAATGCCGGCGGTTGTCCACTGTTCGACCACCTCCCGCTTGAGATTGCCCATGGAGATATTGATCCCCAGACCCGCACTGAGCCAATTATTGATGCTGCTGGCGGCGGAAAGGTTGAGATTCCTGAGGATACCCTCCTGGGTCATGCCGACCGAATAAAAAACGGTGCCCCCGTCAGAAGACTCGGCGTGGGCCGGCGGCCTGTCGTAGAATTCGTTGGTGCCGAACGTCAGGGCGAACGCCCACTTGCCCAGGTGGAGAGAGGCCCCTAGAAAATCCAGGGCATAGAGCGACAAAGCCGTGTTTCCGTCCGACCGGAGAACTCCTGTATTGACCAACGAGTATTTGTAGAAGGAAGCGTAATGGAGCGAGCCGTTGACCGTGGCCGTCCATTTGGGCAGGAGCAGGAGGAGGGCCGGATTGGACAGGGAGGCTGAACTGTCGGAACCGTACGCAAAACATGTCCCGCCGCGGCCGAGCGAGGAAGCAGTGGCCGGGCCAAAAGAGTTCCACGTCCTGAACGGCGCTTCCTCCTCGTACTGGCCGATCACAAGCTGCGCCCGGGCCAGCAGAGGAAATGAGGCGAAAGCCAGGCCGAACAGGAGAATGGCGGCGCGAAGCCTCTTGGACATAGAACGCTCGTTGATTGTACGCGTCTTGGGGCGGATTTGCAAATTGGAGGCGGTTGTGCTATAGAGTAGAATCTTTTAAAGAGGTCGAGGGATGGAAAAACAGAGACGGATCAAGATTGCGGGGACCGGATTTTATGTTCCCGACCAGATCCTGACTAATGCCGACCTGGAAAAAATGGTCAGTACGACGGACGAATGGATCGTGACGCGAACCGGAATTCGCGAAAGGCATATTGCCAGTGCCGAGCAGTCGACGTCGGACTTATGCATCGAAGCGGCCCATAGGACCTTGAGGAACTCCCATCTCGAGGTCAAGGACATAGATTTGATCATTGTCGCGACATCGACTCCCGATAACATATTTCCTTCGACGGCCTGCCGGGTTCAGCAGGCGCTCCAGGCCAATCATGCCCCGGCGTTTGACATCTCTGTCGGATGCACCGGGGTCCTGTACGGCATGATTATCTCCCAGGGTCTCATCCTGAACGGAATTGCCAAGCGCATCCTGCTCATCGGAGCAGAGCTCCTGACCAAGGTCACCGACTGGAAGGACCGCAGCACATGCGTTCTCTTCGGCGATGCGGCCGGAGGCTTCGTCCTTGAAGAAAGCCACGACGACTCCGGGATGCTCTCGCACTACTGGAAGGCCGATGGGAGTCTGGGCGATCTTCTGATCCTTCCCGCGGGCGGGACAAGGATCCCGGCATCCGTGCAGACCGTCGCCGAGGGCCTCCATTATCTTCAAATGAAAGGCAATGAGGTCTTCAAGCATGCCGTGAAGCGCATGGCGGAAGCCGCCGAAGAGGCCTTGAAGAGGGCGGGTTTGAAAAAAGAAGATGTGGATATCGTCATTCCCCACCAGGCCAATACCCGGATCATTGACGCCGTTGGGGAACGGCTGCGGCTGCCTAAAGAGAAGGTCTATGTGAATGTCGACCGGTATGGAAATGTGGGAAACGCCTCCATCCCCATTGCCGTTCACGAGCTGAGGCAGCATAAAAAGCTTAGGCCGGGCATCAACATCGTCCTGGATGCCTTCGGCGCCGGGTTTACCTGGGCGGCCGTCGTCTATCGCTGGTAGAAAGTTCAGGCAATAATGTCGCTATTGATATGGGTCCTGTCACCGACCAGCCCCGGCCGGCGCCATCCATAATAAAATAAGCAGCGCTTTTATGGGGCAAGCAGGGTCCGCTACTTCTCAGAAGACAATTTCTGGAACCAATCGGCGAGCGTCGCCTTGTCGACGCTGCCCTCCTGCTTGTCCCGGATCTTGCCCTGCTTGTCGATCACGATCGTAGTCGGGATGTAAGGGCCGGGCTTATAGTCTCGTATGATCTTTTGCGTGGCAAAGGCCACCGGATAGCTCATCTTGTTCTTGAGGACAAACGACCGCAGATCCTCGGGGCTGAGCCTGTCGACAGAGAGTCCTACGATTTCAACGCCCCGGCCTCTGTTCTGTTCATAGAACTTGACGAAATCCGGGATCTCTTCCCGGCAGGGAGGACACCAGGTGGCCCAGAAATTGATGAAGACCACTTTACCCCTCATGTCGGCCAGAGAGACGGTCGCTCCGTCAAGGCCTTTCAGAGAGAACTCTGGGGCCCGGGGGTAGCCGGACTGCGCGCTCAGAATGGCCGCCGCAAGCCCCAACAAAAATATGCCATAAACACAGCGTTTTCTCATGCCCGCTCCCGATAGCTCATAATCCTATTTATTATATAGGAATTATAGACAATTGGCAAGGGCCATGAGTTCTTCCCGGCGAGGAGTGCGCCGCGTAAAAGCCCGTAGGAATCTAGCCGGGCAGATGAAATCTCTTTGCCCCCCTTGCGAAGGAAAGCAGCGCCTATCATTAATGGGTGGCACGGCATATTCCCTCCACGCCCGCAGCGGAAGGGACCCACTGGGGGATGGTGGAGCGAGGACGGAGAGGGAATGTGCCGTGACAGGAGCCATCGTTGATAGCGCAACTTATACGGAGCTCTCCACTTTGCGCAGCAGCCGCTCCCAGTTCTTGTCGACTTCTTCCTGCATTAGCTTAATATCGTCCTCGGTCAGGTGGCGGAAGCGCCCCTGGAGCTTCAGATAGTCAATGATTGGCTTTTTGTCTTTGACCTTGATGCTCAGGGTGTATTTCTCGCCGTTCTCGATCTCATAAAGGGGAAATATACAGTTCTGGACGACCATCCGGGCCAGCTTGATGGAGTCCTCGGGCCGGCTCTTCCAACCTGTGGGACACGGGGCGAAGATGTGAAGAAACCGCGTCCCTTTGATGTCCTTTGCTTTTTTCGCTTTTTTGTAAACATCTTCGGCAAACGCCACCGACCCTGTAGCAATGTAGGGGATCCTGTGAGCGGCCATGATGGCGTCAATGTCTTTTTTTGGCCGGTTCTTGAAATGTTTGACCGGCGTTGTCGTCGTCCAGGCGCCGTACGGCGTCGCGGAGCTGCGCTGGATTCCTGTGTTCATATAGGCTTCGTTGTCATAGCAGACATAGAGGATATCGTCGTTGCGCTCGGCCGCGCCGGAGAGGGCTTGGATGCCGATGTCGAACGTGCCTCCGTCGCCGCCCCAGGCCACCACCGTCGTTTCCGGGTCGCCGACCATTTCGAGCCCGGCTTTCACTCCGGACGCCGTCGAAGCCGCCGTCTCAAACGCGCAATGATAGACAGGGACGCCCAGGCAGGAATAAGGGAACGGGCCGTCGATGACGGACCAGCAGCAGGCGGGGATACAAAGAACGGTCCTCTGGCCTAAGGCCTTCAGGACATAGCGCATGGCCAAGGTGGCCCCGCAGCCCTGGCAGGCCAGGTTTCCGGAGCCCACGAGTTCTTCTTCGGGGAGGGAGAGTTTCATGGTCCGTGGTTTTTTCATCTCTTGACTCCAATCCAGATGATTTCTTCCTCGGGCTTGTCCTTGGCCAGGGCGATCTCGACAACTTCCCTGAACGAGGACGGCATGATGTCCCGTCCGCCGAGCCCTGCGATAAAGCCAAAGACGGGCAGGTTGTTGTCGTGGCCATAAAGTGCCGATTTCACTTCCTGGAAGAACATGCCGTGGTGACCGTAGGAAATGTTGCGGTCCACAACAGCCACTTTTTTGGCGTTCTTCAGAATCCGCCGGACGTGTTCAAAGGGGAAGGGCCGGAAGACTTTGACCCTGAGATTGCCCGCTTTGATGCCGCTCTTGCGCATGTCATCAACAGCGCCTCGCGCTGTATAGCCTGCCGTCCCGGACGTGACGAGGATGATCTCCGCATCCTCGCATAAATAATCATCGACCAGGCCGAGATACCGCCCGAACAGCTTCTCATATTCCCGCCCGGTTTCCTCGATGAGGGCCGGGGCCTTCTCCATATCCTTTTGGAGCTTGTAGCGAAGCTCAAAATAATGCTCCGGCGAGGTCAACCCTCCGAACGCATGCGGATCGTCGGGAGTGAGCCTGACTTGGGGTTTGAACGGCGGGAGGAACTCGTCCACCTTCGCCTGGTCGGGGATGTCTACGACCTCGTACGTATGGGACAGGGCAAAGGCGTCGAGGACGACCATGCCCGGAATGGCTAGTTGTTCCGAGACCTTGAAAGCCTGGATCACCGTATCGACAACCTCCTGGTTGGAGGCGCAGTAATACTGCATCCAGCCCGTATCCCGTTGTGAGAGGCTGTCGTTCTGGTCCGTCCAGATGCTCCAGCCCGGGGCCATGGAGCGGTTGATGTCGCCCATGACGACCGGCAGCCTTCCGCCCGAGGCCCAGTGCAGCATCTCGTGCATCAGGGCCAAGCCCTGGGCGGAAGTCGCCGTAAACGTCCTGGCCCCGGCGATCGATGCGCCGATGCAGGCGGCCATGGCCGAATGCTCGGATTCGACTTTGATGAACCTGGCGTCGAGCGTCTTGTCGGCGCACATTTCCGACAGGAGCTCGACGACCTGGGTTTGGGGAGTGATGGGGTAAGCGGCGATGACTTGGGACCTGGCGAGCATGGCGCCATAGGAGAGGGCGTGGTTTCCCATAATCACTTTTTTCATTTCTCTTCCTCCACCATGGCGATGCACTTGACGGGGCATTCTTCGGCGCAGATACCGCAGCCTTTGCAGAAATCATAATCGACGTAGGGGAATTGGTTTTCGATGTAAATGGACATATCGGGACAGAATTTCCAGCAGATCCCGCACTGGATACAGTTCTCGAGATCGACGACCGGGCGGATGTTGCGCCAGGCGCCTGTTTTGTTATAGAGCATCGAGCCCAGGGACATGGGCATCATGGGCATATCCTTCTCGGACTGAAATATGATTTTTTTGGCGTCTTTCTTTTTGGCCATAGCGGTCCTTTCCTAAGATTGCCGGCTGGCCCCTTCATAGCCTTCCTGGGCGGCCTTCTGGTTGTCTTGGGTCTTGATGGAGATCTGTTCCTGGATGGCCTGGAGGAGCGATTCGAGTTTGGTTAGATTGAGGATCCTGATGACCGCTCCTACGATTGCCGTGTTGACGATGGGCGCGGCCAGCGTCCCCAACTTGTTCTTGACGGCGATTTCCGTGGCGTTGACCGTAGCGACGCGGTATTTGGCGGGGAATTTGAAATCCTGGGGCTTTTTGTCGCTGTTGATGATGATCCAACCCCCCTCCTTGAGCCCCTCGGTCACATCGATGGCTTCTACGAGGGTCGGATCGACCACGACAACATGGTTGGGGGTATAGATGCGGCTTTTGTCATAGATGGGCTTGTGGTCGATGCGGATAAAGGCGAACACGGGCGCGCCGCGGCGTTCGACGCCGAATTCGGGATAGGCTTGAACAAAATTCCCCTCTTTGGCCAGCGCATCCGCGAGTATTTTTGAGGCGACTACCGTTCCCTGGCCGCCTCGTCCATGAAAGCGGATTTCGATCATTCAAAACTCCTTCAGAGATGCATCATTCGAAGAAAGAAAAGACAATATCATAAAACCCAATACCCAAATTTTCAATGCCCGTGCTGCTCCTTGTCCTGTTTTCGGCCTGATGGTTCGCCGAGAGAAAGGAGCCGCACGTCTTACATTTCAAAACTCATTACGCGGTGCGAGTGGCACTGGATATTGACGGCGGCCGGCATCGAGGCGATGTGGCAGGGGAAGGATTCGACGTGAACGGCCAGGGCCGTAATCCGGCCGCCCATGCCCTGGGGCCCGATGCCGAGCTTGTTGATCCGCTCCAAAAGCCGCTTTTCCATATCGGCATAATATGGATCCGGGTTGTGTGAGCCGAGGGGCTTGCGCAGCAAGGCTTTCTTGGCCAGGAGGGCCGCATACTCGAAGTTGCCGCCGACCCCGACACCGACGATGATCGGCGGGCAGGGATTGGAGCCGCCCTTGTCCGCGGTTTCCACGACAAAGTCCTCGATTCCCTCAAGGCCCGCGGCCGGGGCGAACATCCGGATGGCGCTCATGTTTTCCGCGCCGCCGCCTTTGGCGACAAAGGTCAATTTAAAGGTATCTCCCGGAACGAGCTCCCAATGGATATAAGCGGGTGTGTTGTCGCCGGTGTTTTTCCTGCGGACAGGGTCCTCGACAACGGATTTGCGAAGGTATCCTTCGCCGTAGCCCAATCGGGTTCCCTCCGTGATAGCCTCTCTAAGGCTCTTCAGGCCGCCGTCTTTCTTGAGCTTGACATCTTCGCCGATCTCGACAAAATAAACGGCCAAACCCGTGTCTTGGCAGAGTCCGAGCTTTTCTTCCTTGGCGATATCGACGTTCTGAAGGATCTGGTTGAAAACTTCTTTTCCGGCCGGCGATTCTTCTTTCTTCTCCATCTCTTTGATGACGGCCAGCACGTCATCCTGGAGGACGAAATTGGCTTCTTGGACAAGGTTTTTGATCTGGTCCCTGACCTTGGCCAAACTTACTGTTTTCATGAATACCTCCGCCATAAATTATTGAAAAACGGACAGGAGTTTTATAGTTTAGGCCGTCGCCGGCAGGCTGTCAAGTTCCAAAAGGACCGGAGATTCCTTATTTATCTAGTTTCATTTTCTTGAGCAGGTCTTGGAACCTTGGCTCCGAGCGAAGGCTGTCAAAAAGGGGCCATACATTGAGAGAGGCCATAAGGGGGTCTCTCTCCAAACAAGCCTTTTCCAGATTCTCCAGAGCCTCATTCTTCTCGCCGAGACCCAGCCTAACCAGCGCCCTGTAGAAGGATCCGACATAGCGATCCTTCGACAGCTCGTCCAGCCGCTCGACGATTTTTTGGGCTTCATCCTTCATTCCTGCCGTGCCATAGGCGAGGCCCAATGTGGACGACGCAATGATAGATCCTCCGGAGAGTTCGACGAGTTTTTGAAGCGTGGCGATCGCTTCGCCCCACATTTTTTTAGCCAAGAAATTGAACGACTGATACCAATAAACGAGCGAAAACTCCGGGTCCGACGCTATGACCTTGCGGAGTTCTCCGATCGATTCGTCGAAACGCCGCGCCATGCAGAGAGCCAAGCCCAGATGCGCGGGGTTGACTGGCTCGAGAGGCTCCAGTTCGCATGCCTTTTGCATCTCCCGGATGCACTCGTTAAAACGCCCCGTGCACCATAAACAATTGCCATACCAGAGATGGGCGGGAGCATAATCCGGTTTTTCCTGAATGGCTTTTAATGAATGTTTTTCGGCCGCCGGCCAGTCCCAGTCATACCACAGGGCGATCCAGCTGAGAGAGGCGTAGGCCTCCGCCAGCTCGGGATCGATTTCCAAGGCTTTTTTCGCCGCCGCCTTGGACTGCGAATAGGCCTGGTGGGGCGGCATGAAACCGAAGAGCCCGAGAAAGTTAAATGTGTCGGCTATTCCCACATGAGCCAGAGCATAACCGGGATCTTTTTCGATGGCCTGCTGAAAATACTGAAGGCCTCTTTGCATGCCCTTCTCATAGCGTCGATACCAGAAATAGCGTCCCTTCAGATAATATTCGTAAGCTTCGTAATCTTCCGTGGGTCGCTTGAGGATCTTTTCCTTCTCGTCTTTCAACAGTTTGAGCTTCAGGTGATCCACAATGGTCAGCGATATCTCTTCCTGAATGTCGAAAATATCCTTCATTTCCCTGTCGAATTGGCCGGACCAGAGATGGTAACCGTCCTTGACATTGACGAGCTGAGCGGTGATGCGCAATCGCTGTCCGGATTTTCGCACACTCCCTTCCAGAACCGCGCCCACGTTCAGTTTTTCTCCGACCTCTCGGATGTCGATCTCTTTGCCTTTGAAGGCAAAGGCCGAGGTCCGGGCCACGACCCTCAGCTCCCGGATATGGCTCAAAGCATTGATGATCTCTTCGCTCAGACCGTCGCAGAAGTACTCGTTGTCCTTGTCCGCGCTCATGTTCGTGAACGGCAGCACCGCCAGCGACCGGATGCGCGGGGGCGCGGCGACGCCGGGTGCGGCCACGCGTCCGGACTCGCGCTCGCGCTTCAACCGCGTCAGGTCGGCGACCATCTCCCTTGCCGACTGGTAGCGGACCTCGCGGTCCTTCTCGAGAGCTTTGTCGATGATCCGCTCCAACTCGCCAGGCAGGTCGGGATTGAGGCGCGCGGGAGAGGTCGGCGCCTCGTGCAGGAGGTTGTCGAAAAGCGCCGCTGACGTGTCCCCCCGAAAGGGAACGTTGCCCGTCGCCATCTCGTAGAGCACGATCCCCAACGAGAAGAGATCCGTCCGCGCATCCAGCTCCTTCCCAAGCGCCTGTTCGGGCGACATGTATGCCACCGTCCCGGCGGCCGTGCCGGGGCTGGTCAGCGGCTCGGGGGAAGTAAGGGTCTCCGCGGCGGCAAGTCGTTCCGGCGCCAGCTTGGCCAACCCGAAATCGAGGATCTTGGCCTGCCCGCGCCGAGTGACGAAGATATTGGCCGGCTTGATGTCCCGATGGATAATCCCCCTGGCGTGCGCGGCCTCGAGACCGTCGGCTACCTCGAGCCCCACCGTAAGGATCTCATCTACCCCCAGCTGCTTCCCGAGGATGAACTGTTTCAGCGTCTGGCCCTCGAGAAACTCCATGGCGATGAAATGCCGGCCTTCATGCTCGTCGATGTCGTGGATGGTGCAGATGTGCGGGTGATTCAGGGCCGAGGCCGCCTGGGCCTCGCGCTCGAAGCGCTCCAGCGCATGCCGGTCTTGAGATATATCTTCGGGCAGGAATTTCAAGGCGACCGGGCGCTTGAGACGGGTGTCCTCGGCCTTGTAGATAACGCCCATGCCGCCGCTGCCGAGCTTCTCCAGGATCCGGTAGTGCGATACGATCAGCCCGATCATGTGACCCTCATTTTCCAAAAGGATATCCCAGCCGCCGGCATGTGTCAATGACGCTTGCGCCGAGAGGCCGGAGCCTCCGCTCAACGTTATTGACGCATTATTAATGTGAGTATAAAATACCTTTCCGCGACGGAGAGATAGGATCAGGTCGAATAAAAAAGAACGTCGATTTCACTGCAGGAGGGGAAAATGTTAAGGCATGTCGTCATGGTCAATTTTAAGGATGAGGTAGGGCAACGCGAGCGAGATGAGTTTGCTAAAAAGGCTTCGGAAACACTAGCGCAAGTACCAGGAACGAAAAATATCATTATGGGACAAGCTTCAGAAGTAGAAGGTAAAGCGCGCTATAGTGCAGCTCTATTTATCGATTTTGAAAACGAAGCCGCTTTGAAAAACTATCTTGAACATCCTATCCACAAAGCCGTGCAAGCCCGAATGCCTTCTATGTTGAGTGAGTTCCTTACTTCAAATTATTTATACTAGAGTCAGAATGGCCCCCCCCTATAAGCTCGAACGATAGGCCTCCGTCCCACCATCGAAAACTATTCGTCCTTAAAAATATTCTGTTCTCTCCTCGGCCGCCATCAGGGCGACCACCTTCATCAGCCCCCCGCACTTGGGACAGATCATCGGGTCGACTTCATAAACCTTGCGAATCATCTCCGCCCAGCCCTTGGACGGGATGCACTTCTCTTCCTGCTCAGCCATCCGCAGAACCAAAGGAGAGACGCTCGCCTTCCTCACTTTCCCCCGGTGGGCGTTGGCGTAGAGGCCGTAATAACGGATAGTGACCTGGCCTTTGTCGGGGATATGCGAGGTCACCCGGGCGATGAACTCCAGATAATCCATCGCCTCCTGCTCGGCGCGGTCCTGGTCATAACGATAGCCGACCTTCCCCTCAGGTTCCAGGAACGACAGCCGCTCCAGCGAGAGCACCGGTCGGATCATGTACTTTCCCACCCGCTCGGCCTCCGGCTTGGTCTTGGCCCGCACTCGGCTGTGGACTGAAAAGCCCGTGTGGCGCCAGGAGAGAAGGCGCTCCGCCCATTCCGGGCTGAGGAGTTCCCGGCCAACAAGAAACGCCAGCACCTCGCGGCCGAAGACCTCCGCCAGGCGCAAATCGTCGATCCGGGGAATCTGATGGAAGACGCCGGCCGCGTCCGTCCCGCCCTCGGTCACCAGGAAATGGAGATGGAGATGGAAATTGATGCGGTCCCCGAAGGTCTGGATGACGGCGACAATCCCAGGCTCGAGCGCCGTCCCGGCCGCAGCCTCCAAATAGAAGAGGAGCGCCCGTTCGGCACAGCGGCAAAGATCCCCCAGGAGCTTCCGCTTGAACTTGAAGAACACCCGGAGCATCTTCGGGATGACGAAGACCACCTGACGATGCGGGACGTCGAGAAGGAGCGTTTCCCGCACCCACTCGCCCCACTCCTCAAGCCTCTTGGCATGGCACGAAGGGCAAAACCCTTGGGTCTTACAGGAAAACATCAGCAGATGTTCCGCCCGGCAGCGCGGGCACCTGATGCGGGCAAAGCCGCAGCGGGGATTGCCGCAGTCAAGGTATTTTTCGACGACATCCTTGACGATCGGCCGGAAATAACCATAGTCCCGCTCGAACCGGCTCTCGTATTCGGCGACGAACCGCTCGAAATGATGAAAAAGCACCCGGTAGAGAACGGTGCGTTCCGGATGACGAGGGCGGTAGATTCCCGACACATCGGAAACGAATTATCAAGAAACGCGCCAGGAACGGGAAAAGGCAAGAATCCAAGGACAACGACAAGAAATGGTACGAGGCACGCCCCAAAAAGTGTGGAAAAAGACCTTGGCGTAACGACACTCTTCATCGAGCCCGGAAGCCCTTGGGAAAACGGATATGTTGAGTCCTATATCGGGAAGCTCCGGGATGAGCTTCTCAACGGCGAGGTGCTGGACACGTTGGCGGAAGCGAAGGTCCTTGTCGAGGGCTGGCGAAGGGAATACAATCGCTTCAGGCCGCATAGCTCCTTAGGCTATAGGCCGCCGGCCCCGGAGGCATATTTGGCTGGAAAATTCACTCTAGGGCTGGTACATTGATCGGGGGCGGGTCATCGCTGTATGAGCAATAAGGAATTAGTCCTGAATTTACTTTGAAGGACTCTGATATTTATCCTGTTTAAATTGTGGCAAAGACTTGTGATCCATCCATTCTTTGAAAAAGAAATCAAGAGACGCACCATAGACATTTTCAGCTATTTTCCGAAATTTTTTCGTTGGAACAGGTTTATGAGATGTAAACCGTAGGTTCAGATAGGTTTCAAAAATCTTCTGGAATTTTTCTTTGCCAACAATTTGTTGAAGTTGGTCGCATAACAATGCTTCACGAATGGTTTTCAAATCAGCTTCACGATTGTCTTCCTCTGCTTTTCTAAAAGCAGTTATCCTTTCTTCCCTCCACTTACTCAACCTAATTTCACTTTCATTTACGGGATAGAGATTTTCTGCATATTGAAAGTATCCTTCTGCAGGAAATGGATCAGGATGATGCAAGATTTTAACTTTCCCAATTCGAATTGTAGCAATATTCCATACTCCTGATTGCATCAGATCAGTTCTGCCACCGTTGATAGGAAACCATTGAAATCCATAACCTTCGTTATTGGTCATATTAATATCTGGTCCAATTAGAACATCAAAATCCTTGCTCATTATGATTCTTGAAACCATCAGATATCCGAAGCTATGTCCGATATTTAGGTCAACAGGTATCCAACCGTAATCCGGCAGAAGAAACTCTGCCCAAACATGAGGCATAAATGTCATAATTGGAGTGTTTTGAAAATTATATGTTGTTAAATTTTGTGTTCCAGCTAAACCTTCTGGTGATAATTCAAATTCAATAGGCAGAAAAGGTTCCAAATCTTTCTCATCAACCCCTAAAGCTCCCATTCCCACCCATGGTGCACCCATAAGAAATCCCACTACTGATCTTGCTGGAATACCAACAGCACGACAGAGAGCAACAAATAGACCGTGGTACTGGTCACATCCTCCTTCATAATAGGTTTCTCCATCTATAGAATCTTTTAGTGGATAATTCAATAACACATCAGTTCCAACACCCCTTTCTTTACGATGTTGTTGATAGCGAACTTTCCGTGAAACAAAATTGAAAATAGCCTTTGCCTGCAGGTATGGGTTGGTTTCATTACTAATAGCTTCCTTTGCCATTACATATATTTGAGGAGTAATATGTACCATTCGTGCACTCCTTGTATACAAATTGTATTCTTTACTGTTTTTATCATACTCTCTAATATTGTCAGGATTGATTTCCGGGTGAGTCCCTAGAGCCTCAAAACGATATTTTAAACTCACCTGATATATTGATTTAACTGGCAGTTTTCCAAAATCCCAATAAAACATTTTGTTGCCATGTTCAGGGTCTTCGTATTGTGCAAGTGGTTCTGGATCGACTGAGACAACTTCTACTGCTTTTTGAGAATCCCATTCTCTTGGTACTGGAAGCCATAATTTAAGGTCCCTTGATCTATCAATACCCTCATTCCCGGGACTTAGTTCAAATATATAATTGACATTATAAACATGAGGATTTCGAAGGACTATTTGAGAGGCATCTAATCCTGTTTTACAATTGATTGAAATCATGGACAATAGAAGGCAAAGGATTACGGCTGTAAACAAGGAATATTCATAGAATCTTCTTAATTTCATCTTCTAACTCCTAATTAGGATTAAGCTTCGATTCCTAGAATGATAGTTCTTGACCTGCCCCCGATCAAGATACCAGCCCTTGAGTGAATTTTCCGACCATGGAAGCCTCTGGAGCTGGCAGCGAGTATCGCACGGATATGGGTTTAAAACGCGGGGATTCCATCCCGACAAATAGCGTAACGGCCGATCGCCATAGCTCAACGATTAAACACATAGGAAGAGGGACGGGGATCTTCATCGATATCTTGTTGTGATCTTTTCAATTTGGATTGACCCTAGTTCTTTCCTGTCATATCAAGCATCAATAACTATCTCGCTCCTGCCTGTCTGAGTAGAGCAATTATTTCATTGTGCTTATATATTAAAGCCCAATCCAATGCTGAAAAAGCATCGCCGCCTTTAGCATTTACAAGGGATAAGACTTTCCTTTTTCGCGGCGAAGTATTTTCCCTCCCCTTCAGCTTGGAATCGCTGCCTCCCTTCACGAAAAAATGATAGTCCCGACCTCGGGTCGAAGTCAAGAACAAGAAAATTGTCGTGAGATGGGCCCGCTGGCGACATCTTCGTTGCGGACGACCGGAAAACCCGCCTAAAGACGATAGACCTCCGTAGCCCCTGGAAACCGCGCGTTCTTAAAAATAGTCCGTTCTCCCCTCGGCCGCCATCAAGGCGACCTGCTGGAAGACATGGGAGGGCGGCGGCTTCTCTGCCACAAACCGAAGCTTCAGATGATCGATAATCCGGTCCACGGCGGGATAATCGGTGATGAAAGCGACGACCTTCATCACTCCCCCGCACTTCGGGCAAAGCATCGGGTCGACTTCATAAACCTTGCGAATCATCTCCGCCCAGCCCTTGGACGGGATGCACTTCTTTTCCTGCTCAGCCATCCGCAGAACCAAAGGAGAGACGCTCGCCTTCCTCACTTTCCCCCGGTGGGCGTTGGCGTAGAGGCCGTAATAACGGATAGTGACCTGGCCTTTGTCGGGGATATGCGAGGTCACCCGGGCGATGAACTCCAGATAATCCATCGCCTCCTGCTCGGCGCGGTCCTGGTCATAACGATAGCCGACCTTCCCCTCAGGTTCCAGGAACGACAGCCGCTCCAGCGAGAGCACCGGTCGGATCATGTACTTTCCCACCCGCTCGGCCTCCGGCTTGGTCTTGGCCCGCACTCGGCTGTGGACTGAAAAGCCCGTGTGGCGCCAGGAGAGAAGGCGCTCCGCCCATTCCGGGCTGAGGAGTTCCCGGCCAACAAGAAACGCCAGCACCTCGCGGCCGAAGACCTCCGCCAGGCGCAAATCGTCGATCCGGGGAATCTGATGGAAGACGCCGGCCGCGTCCGTCCCGCCCTCGGTCACCAGGAAATGGAGATGGAGATGGAAATTGATGCGGTCCCCGAAGGTCTGGATGACGGCGACAATCCCAGGCTCGAGCGCCGTCCCGGCCGCAGCCTCCAAATAGAAGAGGAGCGCCCGTTCGGCACAGCGGCAAAGATCCCCCAGGAGCTTCCGCTTGAACTTGAAGAACACCCGGAGCATCTTCGGGATGACGAAGACCACCTGACGATGCGGGACGTCGAGAAGGAGCGTCTCCCGCACCCACTCGCCCCACTCCTCAAGCCTCTTGGCATGGCACGAAGGGCAAAACCCTCGGGTCTTACAGGAAAACATCAGAAGATGTTCCGCCCGGCAGCATGGACACCGGATCCGGGCAAAGCCGCACTTCGGATTGCCGCAGTCAAGATATTTTTCGACGACATCCTTGACGATCAGCCGGAAATAACCATAGTCCCGCTCGAAGCGGCTCTCATATTCCGCGACGAACCGCTCGAAATGATGAAAAAGCACCCGGTAGAGAACGGTGCGTTCCGGAAGACGAGGGCGGTAGATTCCCGGCACATCGGAAACGAAGTACCAAGAAACGCGCCAGGAACGGGAAAAGGCAAGAATCCAGGAACAGCGATAAGAAATGGCACGGGGCACGCTTCAAAAAGCGTCGAAAGCGTTAACGTTTGTTGACGCAAGGTTCCTGGATTTTGACGAAGATCCGAGAGCGGCGCACTTCCGGCAGATGGAGTACGGACTTTACGCTCTCATGGCCCTTCTGGCCATGGTGTTGGGCAAAGCCTAAGCCCTGCTGCTATTTTCCTTGCGCTGCCGCCTTCAGCTTTTGACCCTGCTTCTGGTTAGCCGTGCTGATCGTGACCTGCCCCCCGTTTCTCGTCCATTCTGTCAGCAACTTTTTGAATGAGTTGACCTGGCCGCAGCTCCCGCTTCAAACAGGCTTTCCGCCGCCTGAGAGGCCGCTTCCGCATGGCCAACCCTTCCTCCCGGTACAGGCGATAAGCGCACTTGTGATTCACCGACCACCCTTCTCGCGCGATCAGAATATGGAGCCTTCGGTATCCGTACCCGATCCGGGCCATCGCCAGATCTCGAAGGCGCATCCGAAGCGCCGTCTGCGGGTCCGCCACACTCTCATAGCGAACCGTGGACCGGGCGAGAACCAAGACCGAACAGGCCCGCCGCTCACAGACCTGGTAGGAGGTTTTCAAGAGGAACACCAGATCCCGCTTGTCGGCGGGCTTTAGAACTTTTTTGACAACGCATCCTGGAGCATCTGCTTGTCGAGCGTCAGATCCGCCACCAGGCGTTTCAATCGGCGATTTTCGTCATCCACCTGCTTTAGCCGGCGGAGCTCCGAGACTCCCCGGGTGGCCGCGGCCCTCATAGAAGGATCTTGAATCCCGCCAGAAGCCTGAACAGGCCGCCGACCTTGACGGTGAAGGTCGAGATGTAGCTGCGGATGACCCGGGCGGAGTCTTCATCGATGGGCAGGGTCATGGAGGAGAAGTGGGCGGAATAGGTTCCCGGTTCTACAGCCCAGCCGACTTCCTGAGAAGGCCCGACGAAATAGTCGGCCTGGACGAACACGGCCATCTTGGACCCGAGAAGCCAATCCAGCCCCGCCCCTCCCGTAAACCCGACCCCGTTGAAGGATTCATCGATGCTCACGGGCAGGGTGAAATAGTCGACGTACTGGGTCGATCCCTGGACCCATGTCCTGGCGTATCCGATTTGGGATTCAGCTTTGAACCGGCACAGGAAATAGGCGATGCCGGCTTGGACGTAGGGTTGGAGCCTGGATCCCACCGGGAGCCTGGCAACGAGGCCCAGGCTGACCGGCTGGGCCCTGAGGTGGCCGATGATGGGCCAGGTCGGCGGAGGGTCCAGGAAAAAGGACGTTGAGAATACGAGCCATTTCCAGGCCATCGTGTATTCGTTCTGTCCGTCGCTGATGGACCGATTCGACATGATGTCGACCCGGAACTGAATGCCCAGGCTCGGGGAGAGGAAATAGGCGAGCCCGAGACCGAGACCGACGCCGGTCGGCGGCTTCAGGGAGAGGGCCAGCGTATTCGATTCGGCCAAGCTCTGGAGGACTTCGTAAGGATTGAACCATTGGTGGTAAGTGCTCGTCGCGTCCCAGGTCGAGGGGAAGACCGGCCCGCCGCCGAGAGAAAGAACGAAGCCTTTATCCGCGCGCCCGCCCGTTGTCCTCTCCGCCGGCGTGGCCAGGATCGCCCCGCACAGGATCGCCGACAGGGCAAGCATCAGGCCTCCACGTACTCTTGTCCTTCCCCTCATGACTCCTCCTTCTTGGACGAAATCGGCGTTGACCTGCCCCCCGTTTCTCGTCCATTCTGTCAGCAACTTTTTGAATAAGCAAGCTCATTTGTGACCGCTTCGAGACCCGGATTTAAGGTCGCTTTTTTCGGTTCGACTTGAGCCCCGAACTCCTCCGGCGTCGCGTTGCTGGGAGCACTGTGGCGCCGTTCTTCATTGTATTCCCGTCGCAATCGAACGAATCTCACTGTGTCAGTTTTAAAGATATGAGTTTCCTTTTCGGCTGTGGTGGCCGAGTGCGCCTCTTTGTGTCGGTTTTCCCATCCGACCATCGTGAGGAAGTATAAATCCCGGCTCGAAGAGATGTCAAGGAAGGCCTGAGAGTGCGGGGATGACCCCTGGAGGCCGTTCAAGGCGACCTGCTGGAAGGCTGGGAGGGCGGCGGCTTCTCGGCCACCAACCGAAGCTTCAGATGGTCGATGATCCGGTCCACGGCCCGATAATCAGTGATGAAGGCGACCACCTTCATCAGCCCCCCGCACTTGGGACAGATCATCGGGTCGATCTCATAGACCTTGCGAATCATCTCCGCCCAGCCCTTGGACGGGATGCACTTCTCTTCCTGCTCAGCCATCCGCAAGAGGAAAGGACTCAGCCCCGCCTTCCGCACTTTCCCCCGGTGGGCGTTGGCGTACAGGCCGTAATAACGGATAGTGACCTGGCCTTTGTCAGGGATATGCGAGGTCACCCGGGCGATGAACTCCAGATAATCTATCGCCTCCTGCACGGCGCGGTCCTGGTCATGATGCGGTCTCCGAAGGTCTGGATGACGGCGACAATGCCGGGCTCGAGCGCCGTCCCGGCCGCAGCCTCCAAATAGAGGAGAAGCTCCCGCTCAGCCCAGCGGCAAAGATCCCCCAGGAGCTTGCGCTTGAACTTGAAGAACACCGGGAGCATCTTCGGGATCGTGAAGACCCCCTGACGATGCGGAATATCCAGGAGGAGCGTCTCCCGCAGCCAATCTCCCCGTCAAAAGGGCGGCAGACATGAAAGATTCTGCCGCATCCCGGGCCTCGGTAATTTCGCAGGCCGAACTCGATTGGCAGGGCGTCGCTGTCTTTCTGAAGGCAGGGCTCGACAACGGACGGCAATCATGGCAGGCTTTTCCTTGGTTGCGGGGCTGCATAGATCAGTTCCGTACGTTTCGGGCCCCATCCACCCCTTACGGTTGTGGGCCTTGCTCTCTTCAGCCTCTGGAAATTTAGATAAACCGACTGAAGAGAAACAAACCTCAACTGGGATGCCGTAACCAGTCAGATTGGCCGGTCAATAGCGTCCCCATTTTAATTTAGTCATTTTTACAGGAAGTTGAATTTGATGGAGATGATCTTTGCAGAGCAGCCGATGGGCATCCCGGAACTTAAACTTCTGTTATAGGCGTGCTCAAGAGAGAGCCACGCCGTTCCTTTATAGTTTGCCCCGGCTTTCATCGTAAACGGTTTCGATGTAATGTTTTGGGTTCCGTGACTATTTGCACTAAGCTGATCGTCGGCACACTGGACCCATCCGCCGCCAGTATTCTCCTCAGCACCGGCATGAACCATGATGACTCCATGCCCTTTCAACATCTCAAAAGTAGCCGTGATAGTGACCCCGGCCCAGTCCATTGTGCTTGTATTCTGCAGGCTTATCGACTTGAAACCGACGTTTGCCACGGGCTCCCCAGCCGGAGTGCCAAACATCCCCAGCGACCATACTTCTCCTGTGGCCGGATTAGTGTTTACGTTCGCCATCCCCGAAACCTCCCTTATGGTTTCGGGAAAAAGAGAGGGCTTGAAATTCCTGATGATTTCCGCCTGAAACTCCTTTACCGTTTTCGGCTTCTGGGCTACGGCTTTAATTTGCTTGCTCTGACTCAGAACGGCTTTGCCCAGGATGCCGGAAAACAATAGACCAAGGAGCACTATGAAGATCAGTTGCTTTCGCATTGCCATATCCTCCTGTAATGGCGCGGTCGAGCTTCGATTTCAGCAACAGCAGCATAAGCGCCCGCCGCAGCCGCCACACTTGCAGGAATCAAGGTCAGCCTGGACGGAATCAACCTCGCCTTTTTCCCCATGATCTCCTCCCAGGCAAATTTATAGGAGTTTGCTTTTGCCCGGCCAACGATTTATCCACCCATAGCGCTTAGAGCTGACCTTGCTCATCGTCGAAATGATAATATTCCCGGCTACGGATCGATGTCAAGGACAAATAAGCGGGCCGGGATGTATGTTGTCCGGCCAAATCATAGCTCGGGATGACCGCCCATTGCCGAAAAGATAAAAGACCTCCGCTGCCATTTCCACATCGGACATCCTCAGAAATACTCCGCCGGCCGCTCGACCCCCATCATGGCGATCTCGGTAAAGACATGGGAGGGCGGGATCTTTTCAGCAATGAACTTCAATTTCAAGTGGGCGATGATCCGATCGACTGCCTGCGAGTCCGTAATCAAACTGACCACCTTCATCGAGCCGCCGCATTTGGGAAAATGCATACCTTCGATCTAATAAAAAACGGCTGGAGCGGGACGTAAGCCGAATTCTGTTCCCGCCGTGAGGCAGGGGCGGTTATTTGTCTAGCCCCGCGATTGCTCGCGGGGACAAGCGGCCTACCCGCCCCGGGACGGGCCATCCCAAATGGGGCCGTTTGGCCTTGCTCCGAATGGGGTTTGCCGTGCCCCTGGTGTCGCCACCAGGGCGGTGAGCTCTTACCTCGCCATTTCACCCTTACCCTCGCGGGCGGTGTGTTTTCTGTGGCACTTTCCCCCGGTCGCCCGGAGTCGCCGTTAGCGACCATCCTGCCCTGTGGAGTTCGGACTTTCCTCCCCTACTCCTCTTCCGAGGAGCCAGGAGCAACCGCCTCACCCGCTCCAGCCGATATTTTTATGCCGTATTGCTCCAGCTTTTTATATAGGTTCGAACGCGGCGTATCGATTTCCCGCGCCGTCTGCGATATATTCAAGTTGTTCTGCTCCAGCTTGGCCAGGATGAAATCCTTTTCCGCAAGGTCCCGGAAGTCCTTGAGCGTCCTCACTTTGTCGCGCTCGGGAAGATACACCCAGTGTTCGCCGATAATTTGCTCCGGCAGATCCTTCTGCTTGATTGTGTCCCGGTCGGTCATGATCAGAAGCCGCTCGACAACGTTCCGCAGCTCCCTGACATTCCCCTTCAAGGGATAATTTATTATAGCCTCGATGGCTTCTGGGCTAAAACTCTTCATTTTGAGTGATAAGACTTTCCTTTTTCTCGGCGAAGTATTTTTCCTCCCATTCAGCTCGGAATCGCTACCTCCCTTCACGAAAAAATGATAGTCCCGACCTCGGGTCTAAGTCAAGAACAAGGAAATTGGCGTGAGCCGGGTTCGCCGGCGACATCCTCGTTGCGGACGACCGGAAAACCCGCCTAAAGACGATAGACCTCCGTAGCCCCTGGAAACCACGCGTTCTTAAAAATAGTCGGTCCTCTCCTCGGCCGCCATAAGCGCGATCTGCTGGAAGACATGGGACGGCGGCGGCTTCTCGGCCACAAACCGAAGCTTCAGATGATCGATAATCCGGTCCACGGCGGGATAATCGGTGATGAAGGCGACGACCTTCATCACTCCCCCGCACTTCGGGCAAAGCATCGGGTCGACTTCATAAACCTTGCGGATCATCTCCGCCCGACCTTTCGAGGGGACGGACTTCTCTTCCTCCTCGGCCATCCGCAAGAGGAAAGGACTCAGCCCCGCCTTCCGCACTTTCCCCCGATGGGCGTTGGCGTACAGGCCGTAATAACGGACAGTGACTTGGCCTTTGTCGGGGATATGCGAGGTCACCCGGGCGATGAACTCCAGATAATCCATCCTCTCCTGCCCGGCGCGGTCCTTGTCATAACGATAGCCGACCTTCCCCTCGGGCTCCACAAATGACAGCCGCTCCAGAGAAAGCAGCGGCCGGATTAAGCAAAAGATGTCATCGCGGGGCGGGGCTGGAGTCTCGACGCCTCATTTCATATAATAGCCGCATCGGAAGAGGAACGCGATTGAACGAGGACTCTCGGGGCCTTTTTAAAAGAAGCCGAATCATTTTTTTGGGCCTTTTCCTTTTCGGCGCGTGGATCCGGTCCGTGGATGCCTGGAAACCCGTCGACGGCCGCATCCGTGAATCCTGGCGGGAATGCGATTATGGCTCCGTGGCCAGAAATTTTTTTCGGGAGGGGATGAATATCCTCTATCCTCGGATCGACTGGCGCGGGGACGGCCCCGGCTACGCCGAGATGGAATTTCCCGTCATTCCTTGGACGATGGCCGCGCTTTATAAAATCTTCGGCTACCACGAAGTGATCGGCCGGATGTTGGTCTATGTTTTTTCCCTTTTGACCCTGCTCGTTTTTTTCTCGTTGGCCCGGCGTTTGATCCCATCGTGGGGGGCAATCACAGCCTCTCTCGTTTTTGTCCTCAGTCCGCTGGCCGTCCGCGTTTCCAACTCGCTGCAGCCCGAAGGGCTGATGTTATTCTTTTACATTGCCGCAGCCTATGCCTTTATCCGTTGGCTGGAGGATGACCGATGGATCTGGTATGGAACGGCCTTGGGCGCGACGGCCGCAGCCATCCTGGTCAAAGCACCCGCCGCTCACATCGGCATTTTCTTTTTACTGCTTCTCTTAGCGAACAACGGCTTCCGGTCGCTGCGGTCGGTCAAGGTTTTGGCTTTTGGTGCCCTGGCCCTCTTGCCGGCTGTTCTGTGGTATGGGCATGCCCACCATTTCTGGCTTACCTTCGGCAACTCGTTGGGCGTTTCTAATGAATATCATTGGCTCGGCTGGGATCTTATAAAAAAATTTCCTGTGTTTCTGACGTTCCTCTTGAGGCTGGCCAAAAGGGAAGCTCTGTTCGTCTGGATGCCGCTGGGATGGATCGCCGCTTTGGCCGTGCTTTGGGTTCGGAAAAAAGATAGAGTCGTTAAAATCGCCTTTCTGTGGCTGCTGACTCTGGGCCTGTATTACCTTATCACGATCAGGACGACGGCAGACAGCTGGGCGACCTATTATCATGTTGTCGCCGTGCCGGCGGCGGCCTTATTGCTCGGCGTCGGAGCCAAGGTCCTTTTAGAGCGAGTCCGCAATGAACGGGCTTTCGTTTTGTCCCTTGGAATATCAGCCGTGGTTTCACTGGCCATCCTATCGGGAAGAGTGTTCTTAGGCTTGACCTTTGAGCGGTATCTGTACGCGGCCGTGATCGCTTTGGCGCTTTCTGGAATCGCCTCACGCCCGCTGGTTTTGGCCACAAAGGGCTTAAGGGTTTTCTGGCTGGTTTTTGTCATCAGTCTCTTATCCGTTTTTCCTTTTCAAGCGGTACAAATCAGCCGGGACCTTTACCCCCGGCAATTTCAGGGTAAATTTGCCTGCGCCCGGTCATTCCAACCTCTCATCCCCGAGCAGTCCTTGATCCTGGCGGTGGGGAGTGTTTCGAAAGACGAAACCGGCCGTCCCGTCGCCTATAATGCTCCCTATATGTTTTTCTGGCTTGACCGGAAGGGATTCGATATTCCCGCGGATCGGCAAACGCTGGAGAATGTCGAAAATTTCGTCCGCCGCGGCGCCCGTTATTTTGTCCTGGAAAAAGACGCCTTGAAAGCCAAGCCGGGATTCTATGAAGAATTGCGCAGACGCTTTACCCTTCTTGCCGAATGCAATGAAGCGTATTTATTTAGGTTTTAATAACCCACTTCGGCGGCGATCAAGGTGGCAACACCCTTTGCGATTTGAAGCACCGCATTGTTGTTGAGTGTGGAATTTTTGATGAGCGAGGAATTGGCCAGGTAAACACCGGGGAGAGGCGTCCGGAAACCCAGCGGATGTCCGGACGGCAGGGGGGGGTGGACGGGCTGGACATAATTTTCACGAAAAAGCCGGGCGAGGAGAATATCTTCGTTTCTTAGATTCGGAAAGATTTTTATGAGGTGATCGATAAATCGATCGATGATTTGGCCGTCCGGAGCTTTGGCCAAAGGATCAGCCTGGGTCGCATATTTGGGAAGATATACCAGGTGGCGGCCGCCAAAGCTTTCCGGGGAGAGAATATTCGTGCTTTCGATGATGCCCGTGAAGGGAAGGCTTTTGTCGAGAAGGTTGATCACATAATAGGGCGAGAGAGAGCGCTTGAGAAGGAGCAAGACGCAGATAACGCCAAGATATTCCGTTTGCAGCATTCGCCTCCAGGTCATAGACGCGTCGGTATTCTGGATCATCTTTAAGATTTCTGGGTTCGGAATCGTCAAAAGGATTTTATCGAACACCCGGCGGCCCGACGAAATCTGAAGAGCAATTTCTTTCCCTTGGGAGAGGATCTTTTCAACCGGCGTCCCCGGGTGGACATCGACGCCGAGCTCAGACAATTTTTTCTCGGCCGCGCCCTGCAAGGCGAGAGCTCCCCCCTCGATAACGCCCATTTTTTCTTTGTGCCGGGCGCGGCTTCGTGCCCCATAAAGGCGTTTAATCGTTGCCCCCATAAAGGCCGCCGTCGTCCGCGGGGCGGCGTCCCCGAGCTTGCTCCGGACTAGAGGCTCCCAGAAATTTTCGTAGACCTTATGGCCGAAAACCTGTTTCATCCAGCGGGGAACATCAAGCGATTCCAGAGATCCCGGGTCTTTGATCCTCGAACTGGCGAAAATGCCTAACCCCAGCCGGAATTTCTGCCGGTAAGAAAGAAAGGGGAACCTGATGAAATCAGATGCGGAAGAAAACGAAACGAGCCTCCCGTTCCCATAAAATCCGCTCTTGGCGTTTCTCCACTGTAATCGGTGCTCCAGCCCCAACTGCCTGATCAGGTCGATCATCAAATTGTCGGACGGCAGGATGACATGATAGAATCGGTCGCAAACCAGGTCCTGCCACTGACAAGAGGAATTCAGCCCTCCCAGGCGGCGTTCTTTCTCAAAAAGGGTGATTTGGAACACGCCGCTCTTGGCCAGTTCCAGGGCGGCGGCTATTCCTGTCATGCCGCCTCCGATGATCGCGATCGACGGGCGGCGATTCTTCGGGTTCATGATTTTGACTAGCTCCCGGAAGGTTCCTGTCTTGAATTCGATTTTTGAGGGGAGTTGTCGGTCCGATGATCCCAGGTCATGGTGCTGTTCAGGTAGAACAGTTCGGCGAAATATCGCTTTTTTTGGAGCGCCAGCAACCCCAAACTGATCAACTCGATGGAAACCATCAAGGCAATGCCTCCGACGATAAAAGCGTGAGGCGAAACCTTGAAAGCGGCCCCGATGGCTTCCGAAAGCCGAAAATCAAACGATAGGCTGGCCCCGGCCAATTTTCGGTATTGTTCGGCGGTGTGGATCACCGTCCAGGCGAGGGGATAGAGGGACAAGAGAAACAGCAGGAGTCCCGGCATGATGAAAAACATAAACGGGCGGAACATGTAGCCGGAGACAAAACTTTGAATAATGCTCCTCAAGAGGCGCCGGTTCGATTTCGTCCGTTTGGTCCGGGACTTGCCTTCCCAATGGAGATGAGCAGGGACCTCGACGATGCGGGCGCGAAGGATTTTTGCTTTGTGTATGATTTCCGGGTTGATATCCACATCCATGGCCCACAGGCTGAGCTTTCTGATAAACGGGCCGTCGTAGGCCCTGACCATTCCTGTAATGGCCGTCAGCTTGTCCGAGAAATAATCTTTCGTCGCCATGAGGCATAAAAACCGGTTGGCCCACCGGCTCAAGAGCCGGCGTCCCCAGGGAACGTTGGACACTTTTCCGCCCTTTGCATACGGAGACGCGATAACGACTCTGGCCCGGGTTTCTTTCATCCTGGCCAACATCAGGCCGATATGGCAGGGAGCATAGCTCAGGTCGATATCCATGACGACCACAATATCTCCCTGGCTCCTGTGGAAGGCATAGCGCAGGGTCTGTCCCAGACGGAAATTCAGCGGATGATGGAGGACGAGGACGTTCGCCCGGCCGGCGGCAAACGTCTCCGCAATCGCACCCGTATCATCTGTGCTTCCATCGTTGACGATGATGACCTCAAAAGAGTAGGCGTCCTCGAGCGTTTGCATGTACTTATAGAGGCTCTCGAGGTTTTTTTCGAGAATATCGGCTTCGTTGTAGGCCGGCACGATCAAGGAAATAAGCGGCTTTCCGTCTGACGCCGGCCGGAGCCGGGGTGTTTGCGGTTTGTCGAAAATATTTTCGGAATTGCTCATGGCAGACCTCATCATCGTTCCAGAAAACGCGACTCCTGAGAAATGGGTTGAAGCCCCAATTTCTGGCTCCGGCCAAGAGCCGCGTTTGCGTAGCTTCTCATGTCCACAATCTGAAAGCTCCTGGAAATCCTGCGAATGACGCCTTGGAATAGCCGGATTTTGTCCTCTTTTTTGACGGTCATCCCGGGGAAAAAGGCCAGCTCGGGAACTTCATCGCAGCCGAGAAAGTCGAGCGGATGGAGCAAGAAGCTCAGGCCGGTTTGGAATAGTCGGCAGAGACCAATGGCCGCATTCAAATAATCGAGCATGAGCAGGGGAGAATAGCGGTTGAGGTAAAGGAGATAGCTAAGATGAAAGGGGAGCTTGAAGGCGGGCACCGTCGTAACCGGGATTTCCAAGAGTCGCCGATTGGAGCGCAAAACCCAAAAATAGGGCCTGACCGGACGCCGCCCGTCCCGGAAGCTGCCAAATAGATTCCGACGCTCTTGTTTTGCTTCGCGGCTGAGGCCGGATTTCGAAAAATAGTACAGCCTGGCCAGCGGGCCCAGGTATGTCGGAAGGGTCGAGGCGTCATAGAGATAATCCAATTCGGCCAGAACGCTCATCAATCCCTCGCTCCAGCTGAAGCCGGGACCGCGGAAGCCGACGGTTTTTTGCCCGGTGGCCTCGTGGATAGCCCGTTCGGCATCCATGATTTCTTTCCGAATTTTTGAGACAGGGTACGAAGAAAGCCAAGGTTCATGATGAAAGGAGTGGTTTCCGATATCGTGGCCGTGCTTGGCGATTTCGGCTAGAGCCTTTCTGTTTGTCTCGCGGAGGGCATCCTGGCCGACGATAAAAAAAGTGATTTTGAGGTTGAAGGTATTGAGGCTTTCGAGGATCCTGGGGACAAGATGCTCGAGATAGGAGGGGTATTTTTCCCATCCCGGATCGCCATGAATTTTCATATATGACCATTGGTTGTCCAGGTCGAGAGACAGGCAGGCGAGGGGTTTGGCATTATTCATGAGATTGAGACGAAGACCCTTTTCTGTAAAATGATTCATGGGCTCGTTGGGCCAGCCTCGAATGAAACCCGTTATATTGAGGAAGCGTCTTCACCGGGGCTGGATCGGGAATCCGGCAGCCCGTCGGGCAGGTTTGGGCCAGCTTTTGGATTCCGCAGAAGTCGATCCGGTTGAAATCGTCTCCGGCATAGCGCTCATTTAGAAAATGAATCAGCCCTTGAACCTCGTTTGCGACTCCTGCCTCGACGGCTTGGAATCCTTCATGAACAAAATCGATAAATTCCGTAGGAGGCTGTGCCCGGCCTCTGCCAATTCCCGCCAAGCGATGAGACGTCTCCGGAAAGTCCGCGGGCGGGAAGAGGTTGCAGCCATCAAAGATAGTCCCGCGGCCAAGAAACAGACGGAGTATCCGTTTCTTTTCATCACAATAACTTTGGTGGGCGGTGCAAAAAACGGCGAATCGGGCAGAGGAAAGGGCCTGTTCCATGTCTTGGCTGAAAAGTTTGTCCATTCCGGACCTGACGAGGCTGGGGTCGTCTGGCTTCACATAAAAATCGTGCAAAATAACCCGGCATCCTTTTTGAAGCAGATGCCGGCCGAGGACAAGCGTCGGCGAATGTCGCGCATCTTCCGAATTGGGACGGTAAGCGACGCCCATCAAAGCGACGGGTTGACGATCGAATTTGCCAAACGTTCTTTCCATAAAGCTGGCTGCGGCGGCCGGGGATTCATCATTGATGCGCCGGGCTTCGAGGATGAGGCTTCCCGCCATATTCTGGCTGTCTTCCATCTGCCGCCAGAGGAGCAAATATCCATCTTTGGGGAGGCAGTGGCCACCGACGCCTATGGTCGGGATCATAAGCCCTCCTATGGGAACGGACCGGGGTTCTTCGGATGCCCGGTCGCTCCAGCCCAGCCTGCGATTCACTTCATGGCGGACCCAATAAAAGTCAAGATCCCGGGCGTCGCAGTACCGAGCGATTTCAGATGTGTAAGCGATCCGGACATCCCGGTAAGCGTTTTCAAGCGTTTTGACAATTTCGGCCGTAAGGCTGTTCGTTAGGTGAAGCGCGCCGCCGGTCACAATCCTCGAGTATAACGCTTCGATCATCGGCGGCGTTTTCGGGTTCAGGCCCCCGATAATTTTGTCCGACGTCCGGACCCTCTCGACGAGATGCCCGGGCATGACACGGTTAGGGCTGTTGCCCAGAAAAACGTCACGGCCGTCCATAAGCCCGTTCTGGGCAAAATGCTCTTTGATGACTGTGATCATCGTCGTCGGGGCCAGCGTCGATTCAAAAATGATTAGAGGAGCTTGACGCGGCCGCTTCCGCTGGAGGCTTGCCGTGATGCCGGACATGGCGTCCTGGAGGGGGCCGTAATCGGGGCCGTGATTTCTTCGATCCGTTTGAACGCAGACCAGGATCACATCGGCCTCCTTGAGATCGGAATACTCATGGCTCGCCCTCAGCCGCCCTTCGGCGACGGCCTTGTTGAGGATTGCTCCCAACTCAGGTTCGATTCCGCCGATCGGAGATTGTCCTGAATTAACGGCTTTGACCTTCCAGCCGGAGGTCTTCGATGGACGTTGGATCAGGACGACACGGGACGCCTGATCCGATCCTTGCCGGATTTTCGCCTGGGCCAGAAGGGCAGCCATGGGAACGCCGACGGTTCCGGCGCCCACCACGGCTATCGTCTCCACCTTCCAGGTTTCAGAATTCCAATCGCCATCCGATTCCATCGAGGACTCCCGGTTAGGACACAGCCCCTGCTTTTTTATCGATAAATTGCCTGAACCAAAGCTCTATGTTGATCATGCCCCACAACCGGCGGCCGTAAGCGTCTTCCCGGTCGATTAGCTTTTCGATTTGAGGAAGGTTGAAGATCCCACGGTTTTTGCATGTCGGGGAAAGGAGGATATCCTTATAGAATGCCCGCAGGTTGTTTTTGGCCCAGAGATGGAGAGGCACGGGAAAGCCCATTTTGTCTTTTCGCTCGAGGATGAGGGGCGGCACGATGTTTTTCATCGACCTTTTGAGGATGTACTTCATCTCCGCCCCCTTGAATTTCAGGCGGGGCGGCATCCGGGCGACGAGCTCGACGATCCTATGATCGAGCAAGGGAACCCTGGATTCCAGTGAGCAGGCCATGTTGACCCTGTCTTCGACATGAAGCAGGGCCGGCAGGCTGGCGCACATATCGAAATGGACCATCTTATTGTAGTAGGACAGGGTGTTGGGATGGTTAAAGATCGTCTGAAACCGGGAGAAAATCCGTTCCCCGTCGAAGCCGGCCTGGAAGTCATCGCTGAGAACGCTCCTGTCTCCGCGGCTGCGGTCGATCAAACGAAAGTACCGGCGGTCCATGGGCTCGAAAAAACCGGATTCCCAAAAATAGCGAAGGGTTGGAATGTAGGACCCGAGAAAGGGCAGGTTGGGAAGGATGGATTGCAAGGAGACGATGTGCTCTCCTTCATCAAAAGTTTCGAAGACGGCGCCTTTGAGGGCCTGTTCAAGATAGGCGATGACATATCGGGCGTATCCGCCAAAGATCTCGTCCCCTCCATGTCCGGTCAGAACCACTTTGACTTTCTGGGCGGCCAGGCGGGCGACCATGTATTGCGGAAAAAGGCCGGGTCCGGCCATGGGTTCATCCATATGATAGACCAGCTTGGGGAGGACGCTCACGAAATCCGCTTCTGTGGGAAAGATTTCATAGATTTGGGCGCGGCATTCTTTGGCCACTTCCCGGGCATATCGCGTTTCGTCAAACTCGGCGCCTTCCCCAAACCCACCGGCAAAAGTTTTGAGAGGTCCGGGATATATCTTGGAGGCCAAGATGGTCACAAGGCTCGAATCGAGTCCGCCGCTGAGGTGGGTTCCCAGAGGCACATCGCTCTGCAGTTGCAGGGCGATCGCGTCCTTTAGCAGATCCTGGAGAGTCTCGACAAAATATTGTTCTGTATGATTGGTATCAACTCGAAAATCGGGCTCCCAATAGTTAACAGTTGTTTCATCGTAGGATTCCAGGTCGATCAGGCAGTAGTGGCCCGGGCGGATCTTCTGGATGCCGCGAAAAAATGTCTCGCTGTTGAGGACGTATTGCAAAACGAGATACTCCTGGATGGAGTCATAATTGGGCTCGATGTCGACGGCCGGATGCCCGGAGAGCGCCTTGATCTCGGAGGCGAACATTAGATGTCTGGGGCTTTTCCAGTAATAGAGGGGCTTGATCCCGAAATGGTCGCGGGCGGCCATGATCCTTTTTTTCTGTCGATCGTAGATCAAAAAGGCAAACATACCGTTCAAGGCCCTGACGCATTCCGGCCCGTGCTCCTGATACATCCGGAGCAGGACTTCCGTATCCGAGTTTGTAGAAAACGAATAACCCGCCTTTTTGAGCGAGTCCCGAAGCTCTCTGTAATTATAAATCTCTCCGTTGTAGACGATTGTCAGCGGCCCGAGGGTCATCGGCTGTCGGCCCGTCGTCAGGTCGATAATGGAAAGGCGTTTGTGATAAAAACCGAGCGGGCCCTCGAGGAGATTCCCTTCTTCGTCCGGGCCCCGATGTCGGATCGTCTCCGCCATCCGGGACAGGATACGGAGATCGACAGGAGTTCCGTCTTTGTTCACGATTCCTACGAAGCCGCACATGTTGGCCGTTCCTCACTCCCGAATAGAAATCGACCTAGAATACGACACTCAGGTCCTCTCCCGCTTTAAATAACCAATCTTGGAGTGAATCACAATACCCCCCTTCGATGAATTGCGGGGTGATTCTAGGGGGGCTTCGTTCATCTGTCCGGGTGATTTAAAGACCGGGCGGCGTCTCGGTTTTTGTCAAGGAAATCAGGCTGGAGGATTCTAAATTAGGGATCAAGGGTCTGTCTATTTTATGGAATATCATGATAAGATGCCCATCAGATTGCCCATCATACGAGAGAGGAATAGTCGGTTGAGTCCTTTCATCAAGAAGGCTCTCCTTCTCTGCCTGCTGGCAGAAATCGTATTGGCCGTCATGAATGTATATGTCTATTTCGGAGGGTTTGATGGAGATCCCCTGATCCATATGCGTTTTGCCGAGAATGCCAGCCGGGGACGATGGTTCAGATTCAATCCGGACGAGCCTGTTTCAGGCGTGACTTCTTTTTCTTGGATGTTCGCGGGAGCTCTGGGATGGTCCCTTGCTGGGATCAAAGGCTGTCTCATTATTTATGACGGCCTGATTCTCCTCAGCTGGCTGGGAGGGGCGGTTTGCTTGGGCTATCTAGTCTTCCGCTGGGGAGGAAATCGAATATTGGGGGTTCTAGCCGGTGCCCTCTATCTGGGATATCCTGGAATCGCCGCCAATGGGCTGACCGGGATGGAAAATATGACGTTCGCCTTCTTTGTCTATATGTTAATTCTGGCCTATGCTTTTTTTGACGAGAAGCGAAAGCATCGTGCTCGTCGGACGGCTTTTCAGGTCGGCCTGGGCGTGCTTTTGGCATTGATCGTCCTGACCAGGCCTGAAGGGATCGTTGTCGTGGCGGCCTTTGCCGCCGTCGAGATCGGCTTGATGCTTTCCCCAAAAAATCGAGAGGACATCGGGGGGCGATTCAAATCGTTATGTTTTATCGGCGCCGTTATTATATTGATCGTCATGCCTTTCGGAATTTTTCATTATGCGGTCACGCATAAAATCATGCCCGGTTCGGGAGTGGCGAGGCTGATGCACTCGCGTCGATTATCAACGTCCTTTCATCTCTTAGGGCCGCTCTGGTTTTATCCGCGGACGTTGGCTCGCCTAATCATCTATCTTCCGGTTGCGGTTGGCCTTGGCCTGGCGGCCTGGAGATTGCTGCTGCGGCGTCCGTCAGCTCCTTCGGGCCATCGTTGGCTGCCCGGATGTCCCTCTTTGCACCTCTCGGTATGGACGGCCGTGATTGGCGTTGGGTTCTATTCCTTTGTCACGGGCGCCGTGCATACCAATCGCTACACGATCTGGATCGTGGGCTTATCGACAGCCATTTTTTTCTCAATAGGGGGCCGTATTCTTCTTAACGGTGAAAGAGCCAAGCTCCTGCCAACGCTAGTTTTGGCAGGAATTTTCTGGATGGCGATCGTTTCATTCGGCGAGGGTCTGTTTCGGCTCAATAGGGGAGACCACAAGAAGCTATTGAGATGGGAAGCGGTCATTGAAACCGTCAAGAACAGGGAAAAACAATCCGATGAATTGATCCAAAGGCTGGAGAACGAAGGCTGCCGGATCGGCCCCCAAAAAGTCGGTATCTTGCTCCAGGAAATTCAGGCCCGGTTGGCTTATGACGACCGAATCACGATTTATTCGAGGGATGGAAGGACACAAGATTTGCGCTATGATCGTTCCGGATGCCCGGACCTGAGTCCGATTCTCAAGAATCCGGACCTGATGGTCATTATGGATGACATCAACGGCGGGACGATCCAGGGTTGTGTCAAGGATGAGGCCGGCCTGAAATTGGCCGAGCTCTACGAAAACCCCCATATTCTTGAAACGGATCAATGGAAGAAAGTTTGGCTTCGGCCTTTCCAGAAATCGGGAGTTCAGGAAAGCGCCGCCCCTGCCTCGGGTTCTTTTCCGATCTTGATCAGAAAATGCCGGTGAATCTTAAATGTTTTTGGTGCGAATGGCGTATGTGGCGAGTCCCCAGAGGTCGCGGATCGAGAACGTCCTCAATAGACCCAACATTTTTTTGGGCCGCCAATAATACCCACGATAAGCCTTTCTGATCAGCTTCTTGACCTCTGCCTCCGACAGATCCCCGACTTGATGAGTCTTGATGGTCCCTTCATGGTAGCTTTTAACGATGAGGCTCGGGTCAGCCAGAAGCGTTCCGTCCTGGGCCATCATCTCGTAGAGCTCGGTCCTGGCAAAGGGGATGACTTTGTTGAATTCCACGAGATCCGCATCCAGCCGCTTGGCAAATTCGATCGTTTCCAGAATGTCGTCTCGCGTTTCGAACGGAAATCCGATCATGAAAAAGCCGAAGGTCCTGATTTTCTGTTTCCGACATTCTCGCTCCATCCTCAATACCTGGGAGAGGTCGAACCCTTTTTTGATTTTTTTCAAGACCTCGGGAGATCCCGACTCGGGAGCCAGCGCGATCAACCAGGTTCCGGCTCTTTTGAGCTTGGCCAGCAAACCCGAGTCCAGGCAGTCCACCCTGAGTCCGTTTGTAAACTGCAGGGTCACCGGCACCTTTTCTTCAATGAGCAGGTCGCAGATCCTTTCGGCCCGCTTCCTGTCAAGAGAAAAATTGTCGTCAAATAGACATATCTCCTTGACGCCGAGTTCATTCACCTGCCATTTCATTTCTGCGACGACATTTTCTGCCGACCGCGGGCGCCATTGTCTGCCCATGGAATGAGAACAGTAAATGCATGGATAAGGGCATCCCCGGGAGGTCATCATCGAGGAAATGGGGCGCTTCTTTTTGGGATAATTATTGTATTTCGTGATATCGACTTTGTGCAGCGCCGGAAAGGGCAGAGCATCCAAATCTTTGATCCATTCCCGGGGCCCCTGGAATTGGAAACTCGGGCCCTTCTTGATATAAACGCCTTTGATCGGTTCTCGAAGGTCCCACAGGATGTATTCCAAGAGCGCTTCTTCTCCTTCGCAGGCGAAGACTGCATCGAGATGAGGGTTTTGGAGAAAGAGCTCGGGGTTGCTCATGCACAAAGGTCCGCCGATGACGAGGCTTTTGTCGGGGAAGAGATTTTTAATTCGAGCGATCGCTTCCAGGGAACACTCCCGATTGGAAATATTGACGCTAAATCCAATGAGGTCATAGGGCCGCAATTCTTCAACCGAGAATAAGCGGACAGAAGAATCGATGACATCTGTTTGGATTCCGTGTTTTTCCAGGTACGCGGCGATCGAGAGAACGCCGAGAGGGGGGAGCGTATCGATCGACAACTTTTTGTCCGTGTCAGAATGGAAAATCAAGATGACGCGTTTGTTCATTTTCTGGCTATATAACCCAGTCCGGCGAATGAAGTCAATCTTGGCCGACATTTGCTTCGATTTTTTCGTTGTGATAGCATGAAAAAATTAGACAGATTCCAAGGACGGAAACCGCACACGATTCCCGAAAGAAGCCGAGCCTTGAAACAACCTGATCCCAGACTGTCCCGCCGGGATAATTTCCAGGGGCTGGTCATCTGCGTTTTAATCGTCGGATCGGTGCTGTTGCTCTACGGCTTCCGGGCTTCCGCGCTGACCGGCGACAGCTTGAATTACGCCTATTCCGTTAAAACAGGCTCAGGTTTGTTCCATCCCCACCATCTTCTATTCAACCCGATTGTCCGGATGCTTTTTGCCGTCATCTCGCGAGTCTGCCGAGCGTGCGATGTCGTAGTCGCCGCCCAAATCCATAATATTTTTTGGGCGGTCGTGGCCATCTTGGCGATTTATTTGATCATCCGCCATATCATGGCGTCTGTCACTTGGGGTGCGGCCGCGGCCGTCATTCTGCTTCTGGGCAAAGGATTTTGGGCGTATTCGACCCAGGTCCAGGTCTATATCCCGGCCCTGGGATGTCTGGCCGTCATCACGGCCCTGTTGATTCTTGGTGATCGTTTCGTGCGGACGGTGCCGGGCGTGCTGGCTGTTTCCTTGCTTTTTTCCCTTTCCATTTTTTATCATCAATCGAGCCTTTTTTTTGCTATCCCCCTGGGATATTTCCTGACCGCCCAGAAATATCGAGATGAAAAGAAGGTGTTTCCCATCATTTTTTCGTTGACCGGCTTGGTTGTCCTGGCGGCTTATATTTTGGCTTTCCTGTCGATCGCCGGCCCCAAGAACTTAAATGCGTTCATTCGTTTTTGTCTATCCTACGCGTTCCTGCCCAACCCGGATTGGGCGACCCTCAAGAATATTAGCCCGAGGGGGGTCGGCCATTTGATCTTGAGCCAGGCTCGGGATGTGGTTTTTCTTTCTCGCCAATGGTATATCCCCGGGGCCGTTACCTTCGGTATAGGGCTCGGCTCCCTGGGGATTTGGCATGTACGCCAAATTCTGAAAAGACGCAACGATGCGGAATTACGGATATTTTTATTGCTTTGGCTGCTGCCGATTTATGTCTTTCTTCTCTGGTACGCGCCCGGCGCCTATGAGTTGCTGATCGTGACGATCTTTCCCCTCCTGGTTCTCTTATTTGTGGCGCTTCAAGACGTTTGGCCGGCGATGAAATCCTCGACCCGGCGGATCTTCGCGGGGGCTGCTGTCGTGTTCATTCTGACCCTGGGGCTACTTAACTTCCGGTTGGCAGTTTTGCCTGCTCATGTTTCCAGAGGGTCCGACTATGACGAGGCCCGATTGTTGAACATGTGGGCTCCTCAGGACAGCACTATTTTTTCAGACTGGTACCTGCAGCAGCACCTTCGATATTATTTCCAAAGAGAAACGGCCTTGGAAGTGGACATTCCATTGTTTTGTTTTTATCGGCATCTGCCCTTGCCCGAACAATATTCCGTAGATACCGGCCGGGCGGTGGTGATTTCCCCCGCCTATCTTTTTCCGGAAACAGAGATTTCCAAAGTCGTCAAATTGAATGGGTTCCAATCCCCCTCTGAATGGCTGAGCTTCATGGAATGGCTGTTCCAGTTCGAATATGATTCTCGCAAGCGGTTGACTTCTTGTCGTTCGTTCGAGGTCGTCAATTTGGGTTCAGGCTATCTGGCCTTATCGCCGGCCCGGATGAAGGTCGACGGCTTGAAAGGCCTGCTGGAAAATCTGGACGCTCAGATCCGGCAGCGGCTTTCGGATCCCGTTCCGCATTTTTTCAACTGGTATCTGAAAAATCCGGAGTTATCCGAAAAATAAGTCCGGCTTCCTTTCTACATTATTTCAGGTTGAGGGCCATCATCTTGAGTTCTGTCATCTCTTCGATGGCATACCTCACACCTTCCCTGCCCATGCCCGATTGCTTGATTCCTCCGTAGGGCATATGGTCAACGCGAAATGTGGGGATATCGTTGACAATAACGCCCCCCACGTCCAAGACTTCGAACGCGCGAAAAGCTTTTTTGAGGTCGTTGGTGAAGACGCCGGCCTGCAGTCCATAGATCGAATAATTAGTCGAGTTCAACGCGTCCTCAAAATCCCGATATTGATAGACGACGACGATGGGCGCGAAGGCTTCTAGCCAGGAAATGCGGAGCTCGGGAATGACATTCTCCAAGATCGTCGGCTCGTAGAATGTGCCCTGTCTTGTCCCGCCGCAGAGGATACGGGCCCCCTTGTCCCTCGCCTCATTAACCCATTCCTCGGTCTTCTTGGCCGCCTCTTCATCGATCATCGGGCCCACGTCTGTGTCTTCGGCCAGGGGATCGCCCAGCCGCAGGTTTTTTGTTTTCGTCTCGAAAGCCGACAGGAAGCGGTCATAAATTTTTTCGTGGAGATAAATGCGCTGGATAGAAATGCAGATCTGACCGGCGTAAGAGAAGGATCCGGTCACTGTCCTGGCCAGGGCATAATCCAGGTCACAGTCCGGCTCGATGATAACGGCGGCGTTTCCCCCGAGTTCCAGTGTGACTTTTTTCTGATAGGCCGCTTTCTTGAGTTCCCAGCCGATGGCCGGGCTGCCCGTGAACGTCACCATTTTCACGCGGTCATCGGTGAGGAGCGCCTCGGCCGCCTGATAGCCCGAAGGGACGATATTCAGCCCGCCGGCCGGATAGCCGGAGTCCTTGACGATCTCGCCGAGGATTATCGACGTGATGGGGACTTGTGAGGAAGGCCTGAGGACGACCGTGTTTCCCGCCGCCAGAGCGGGCGCGACTTTATGGGCGACGAGGTTGAGCGGAAAATTAAAGGGCGTGATGGCGCTGATGACTCCGATCGGGAAACGCCTGACAAGACCCCAGCGCTGCTTTCCCGGAGGCGTCAAATCCAGGGGCAAAAGTTCGCCGCCTATTCGTTTGGCCTCATCGCTGGCGATCTCAAAGGTCGATGCCCCGCGGTCGACTTCAACTCGAGCGTCCTTGATAGGCTTGCCAGCCTGGATGGCAATCGATCGGGCCAGCTCTTCTCTTCTGTTTATGATGCCCCGGGAGATCTTTTCCAGCGCCTGCGATCGCTCAGAGCTGGAGAGCGTTCGTGTTTCTGCAAACGCCCTCTCAGCGGCTGCCAGGGCTTCCTCGACATGCTTTTTTTCCGCCCAATGGACCTTTCCCGCCGGGCTCTGATCAAAAGGCGACCGGATCTCCCTGACCTGATCGGATTCTTTCCATTCCCCGTCGATCAAGAGTCTGTATTCGTTCATGGCCGACTCCCTTGTTGCATAAAACGATAAACGTGTTTGATCGCTCAGGATTTCAGCTTATGGGACCAGTAGAGCTTCTTGAGCATTTTGGCATCGGTTTCACGGCCCGGACTCTCGCAGATCACCATGCCTTCCACATCAAAATCCTTGAGGGCTTCGATCCACTCATCGAAGTGGAAATCCGATTCCGCCAGGTTGAGGTGCTTGATCTCTCCCTTCTGGTTAAAGTCGATCCCAGAAATATGGATATGGATTTTTTTGAGCGCCCCGCGGCCCAGCCGTTTTTCTAACTTCCTGAGAATCCGGTGGAAGTCCAGGTAGGAATTGGCTTTCCCCTCCCTGGCGTAGATATGGGAGAAGTCCAGGCAGGGCTGGAGGCTCTCGACCTCCTGGCAAATCGAAAGCACTTCATCCAGCGAGCCGAACTGGGACCTTTTTCCCATCGTCTCGACGCGCAGGGCGACCGGGTTTCTTTCGGACTTAAGAACGGACAGGATTTCCCTCAGCTCTCTCTTGATGACTTCATACGTCGCGTCTGGAGCGGACGCTCCATAATAGCCGGCGTGAAAAACGACGCACTCCGCTCCGCATAGAAAGGCCATTCGGGTGGAGCGCAAGAGGTAATCGTGACTCTGGAGCCTCTTTCCCTGTTCCGGCGAATTCAGGTTGACATAATAGGGGGCATGGACGCTGAGGCGGATATCCGAGGCCGCGGCCTTCTCCCGGATCTTGGCGGCCGTGTCGTTACCGATTTTGACACCCCGGACGAACTCTACTTCCAGACAATCCAAGCCCATTTCGTGGATATGTCCGATCGCAGACAGTGAGGATGTCTGAGGAGCAGAGTCGGGGACGCCGGCGGTCCCGAATAGAAGCGTCTTAGCAGTGGAAGTCATTCGCCTTTCCATGGGAATTCAGGAATTCGCTGACGATGCGCATCGCACAATAGTCCCCGCACATGGAACAGGCTTCGGACTTGGTTTTCCTTTTTTTTCGCACGTCTTCAAATCGAAAGGGATCGATGGCCAGATCCTTCTGAGAAGACCAGTCCAGGGCTTTTCTGGCTTCAGACATCTTGAAGTCTCTCTGGAGGGCTCCCTTGACCCCTTTCACGATATCGGCGGCATGAGCCGCGATTTTAGAGGCGATGAGCCCTTCGCGGACATCGTCCACGGACGGCAGACCCAGATGTTCGGAAGGCGTGACATAACAGAGAAAATCGGCCCCCGCGGCCGCGGCGATCGCGCCTCCGATGGCGGAAACGATATGATCGTAACCGGCTCCGATGTCCGTGACAAGCGGGCCCAGGACATAAAACGGCGCCTCCTGGCAGATGCGTTTTTGAAGCTTGACGTTCATTTCGATCTGATCGAGAGGCACATGACCCGGGCCTTCGACCATGACCTGGACGTCCTGTTCCCAGGCCCGTTTGACGAGTTCGCCCAGGGTCAGCAGCTCTTCCAGCTGGGGCCTGTCTGTGGCATCGAGAATCGAGCCCGGCCGCAGTCCGTCTCCCAGGCTCAGCGTGATATCGTATTTTCGGGCGATCTCGAGCAGGCGGTCATAGCGGGCGTAGAGTGGATTTTCTCTCTGATGATGAACACTCCAGGCCAGATGAAAAGCGCCTCCGCGGGAGACGATATCGGCCACCCGGCCCTGTTTTTTCAGCCTTTCGATGGCCCGAGTCGTCAGTCCGCAGTGAACCGTCATAAAATCCACTCCCTCCCGGGCCTGGGCTTCGATCACAGAAAAAAGGTCCTCTTCAGTCATATCGACAATCGAACCGCGCTTATCGATGGCACTGATCGCGGCTTGATAAATGGGCACGGTTCCCAGGGGAATCGGGGCCTTGTCCAGGATCGCGCGCCTGATCTTTTTTAGGTTGCCGCCAGTGCTGAGGTCCATAATCGAATCGGCCCCGTATTTCAGGCTGATTTCGACCTTTCGCAGTTCCTCATCCAATCGAGGAAAGTCTTTTGAGGTGCCGATGTTGACGTTGACTTTGGTCCTCAGTTTTTGGCCGATGCCGACGGGATGGAAAGGGGAGTGGAGCGGATTGTGAGGAATGATCACCTTCCCACCGGCGACGAGAGCGGCCAGCCGATCGGGAGAAAAACCTTCATCCGCCGCGACTTTTTTCAAGGAAGGAGTGATTTTTCCTCGCCGGGCTTGTTCGAGTTGTGTCATGGACATTCGACCTTGCAAAGGCATAGTTTACATCTCTTGTCTCTCGAATTCAACCCGGCCCCCTTGACAGGCACAAACTTATCCTTGTTGTACCTCATCGTTACGGGTGACTTCCCATCCTCAAACGACGCCTTCGTAATTCACCCCTGAATTCATCCGCCGCGACGATTGCCGTTCAGGGAGAGTTTCTCCTATTATTTCCCAGGAGCGACCGAGATGTCTAAATATTCGATTTGCTTTGGATTTTTGCCTATCATCAATTCTTCCGGGGCGGAATTGGGCCGTTCGTTCCTTCTGTAAAAAAGTCTGTATAGATATTATTTTTTAATCATTGAAGGGCGGTAGCCTGCCTTTATGAAGAAAAACTCATCGATTCCTCAGGGTCAAATATTCTCTCCCCTCGAAATTCGGGGGAGCGTCTTGGCCCGGAACACGGCCTGGAACTTCCTGGGGCTGGCCCTGCCTCTCCTTGTCGGCTTCCTGACCATCCCCGCCGTGATCCGTCGGCTGGGCACGGAAAGGTTTGGAGTCCTTTCCCTTGTCTGGGTGGTGGTCGGATATCTTGGCTTTTTCGACCTGGGCTTGGGCCGGGCCACGACCAAATTCGTCGCTGAGGCCCTCGGCAAAGCCGAATACGATAAAGTCCCCAAATATTTCTGGACCACGGTTTTATTCCAAGGGGGGTTGGGGATTTTGGGGTCTGTCGTATTGACACTCATCACGCCTCTGCTGGTCCACCGGATCCTCAACATCTCTCCGGGACTCGCCCGGGAATCGACATTTTCCTTTTATGTGATGGCCGGATCGTTTCCAATCGTATTGGTCTCGGGGTCTTTTCGGGGCGTGTTGGAGGCGGGCCAGAGGTTCGACCTTGTCAATTATGTCAAAATCCCGTCCAGCATCGTCAATTACATCGCGCCATTGGCGGGCGTGATGCTGGGATTCGGACTGCCGGGAATTATGATTTTGTTGCTGGTTTCGCGCATAGTTTCGCTCGTCGCCTGGGCACTGATTGGCCTGAATGTGTTTCCAGCTCTTAGGCACGGCTTGGCCGTCCACAAAGAGACGATCAAACCGATGCTGAGCTTTGGCGGATGGCTGACGGTTTCCAACCTTATCAGCCCTTTTCTCGTTTATCTGGAGCGGTTCTTCATCGGCTCCATCCTGACCATGGAGGCTTTGGGCTATTATTCCGCCCCTTATGAAGTCGTCCTCCGTCTTGGCATCGTTCCTCAAAGTCTGTTAATGACCCTATTCCCCTCCTTCAGCGCCCTGCACGGCAGCAAAAATCTAGAGAAGGCCAAGATTATTTTCGGGCGTTCGGTGAAGTATCTTCTCCTTTCGCTGGGGACGGGGACCGTCCTCCTCCTCTGTTTTGCCCGGCTGTTTCTCAAGCTGTGGCTGGGAGATACATTCGCCCAGAACAGCACGCTCGTCTTTCAGATCCTGGCCGTGGGCTTTTTTATTAATTCTTTGGCGAACGTCCCTTTCAGCTTTCTTCAAGGAATCGGCCGGGCCGACATCACGGCGAAATTCCATGCGCTGGAAGTCGTTTTCTATGTTCCCCTGGCTTGGGGTTTGATCAAGCTCTGGGGCATCAACGGCGCGGCGGCGGCCTGGGCGATTCGGGTGACCGCCGATATGCTGCTTCTCTTCGGGGGAGCATGGAAAATCGGCAAAATGGATATGTCCAATTTATCCAAAAATGGGGTCGTTCGAGGAGCTGTCGCCCTCTCATTCTATGCGATCGTCGGATATGGCGTCTTGCGCCTGTCGTGGGGGATCTATGGAGCGATCGTCTTGACGCTGGGCTTCCTGGTGGCCCTTTGGTTCTATGCATTCAGCCAGGACGAAAGAACTTGGGTTCTGAACAAGTCCAAGGAATTCTTGAAAAAATTGCCGGCACATTAAGGGCTATGGAGGGAAAAAATTAGCCAAGGAGTTTCGATAAAGGCCGAGGGGCCGGATTCGGGTCTTGGGCCGGTGCGGCCGAACGTTGCGATTATTGTCCTGAATTGGAACGGCTGGGCGGACACCATCGAATGCCTGGAATCACTCCAGCATCTGACCTATCCGAGTTTCCAGATCATCCTCGTCGATAACGGATCCATCGATGATTCCACGGTGAAGATCAAAGACTGGTGCAGAGGGAAGATCCCTGTCCATACAGATTTTGTGCGATGGGATCCCGGTCTGAAGCCGGTTGCGTTAGTGGAGTATGGGCAAGCCGACGCCGAATCTGGCGGTGATGTCGGTCGAGAAGCCGGCCTAAAGACGAGCTCTTCCCAGCGAAGACTCATCCTCATCCAAACGGCGGAGAACCTTGGCTTTGCCGGAGGAAATAATGTCGCCCTGAAGTATTGTTTAAAAAGAGACTATGATTATCTGTTGCTTTTAAACAATGATTCGGTCGTGGATCCGAAGTCTCTAACCGAGATGATCAAGGTGGCGGCGGGCGATGAGACAATCGGAGTTGCCGGTCCAATGGTTCTTTACTACCATCAACCGCGATTAATTTTTTCGGCAGGGATATCTGTGTCCAATGTTGGCCGGAGGGTCAGGCGGATCGGCCTCATGCAAAATCAAGATGCGCTTCCTTTTAACAAAACGAGAGATGTAGAGGGCGTAGCGGGGTGTGCTCTTCTGATCGGACAAAAGACCGTTCAAGCGATCGGATTGCTCGATGAGCGTTATTATCTTTATATGGAAGAAGCCGATTGGTGCACGCGGGCGATCCAGCATCATTTTCGGTGTGTCTATATCCCCAGGGCCAGAATTTGGCACAAAGGCTGGGGATCGGTGCAAAACGATCCGGGACTTCTGGACTATTATCTAGCCCGCAGTCAGATCCTCTATCTTAAAAAATATTCTTTTGGCGTTCGATTAGTTCTCGATGTTGTTGTGTATAGCCTCCGCAGTTTTTTTAAAACATTCATAAAAAACGCAGGCGCGGGCAGTTGGGTTGGGTGGAGAGCCCATCTCTTAGGGCTCGTCCACGGTTTTTCCGGAAGATATTCCTATCGCTGGCATCGCCCCGCTGGGTCAGGCTCTAGACCAGACAAGACATCCATGCACAGAAAGAATCCCAAGGAAACCGTCGAGTAATGGATGGCATGAGAACAATCGCATTTATTATCCCCACCAAGGACCGGCCGTCTGAGCTGCGGCGGCTCCTGAGGAGCCTGGAAATCCAGACGCGCCGTCCGGACCGGGTCATCATCGTGGATTCGGGAAAGACGGCCTGTCTAGGAATTGACCGGGAATTCAGAAGCCTGCCGGTCCACTATACGCGCTTTTCTCCGCCGTCTGCCGCCGGTCAACGAAATGCCGGGGTGGAAGCCGCAGCTCATGACTCAGACCTGATTGGGTTTTTGGACGACGATGTCGTGCTTGACGAAGAGGCTTTGGCCAAGATGATGGAATTCTGGAGCCGCGCCGCAGACGATACCGGCGGGGCTTCCTTCAATTTGGTTAATGGCTCTCGGCCGTCCCTGGCCTGGCTCAAATACCTCCCCTTGAGCGAGCGATGGGGATTCTATAAAAAACAGACAGGCATGGTCCTTCCTTCGGGTTTTCAGACGATCGTTCAATTTCTGCCCAAGGACGAATATGTCCAGTGGTTTCCCGCCAGCGCTTCGGTGTGGAGAAGGACGCTCCTCTCGGAATTCCGATTCGATGAGTGGTTTGAGGGCTACAGCTACCTCGAAGATTTAGATTTCTGCTACAGGGTCAGCAAGGTCTATAAGCTGATGATCGCGGCCGAGGCAAAATATTCTCATTTGCCCGCTTCCTCCGGAAGGCCGAACGCCTATCTGTTCGGCGTCCGGGAAGTCAAGAACCGCTTGTATTTTGTCCGCAAGCACCCCAAGTTCTCCGTGGCCAAGTGTTACCTAGCTCTCCTGTTAAGGATCCTGATCAGCCTCGTTTCCACATTTCAAGAGAGAAAGATCAGCTACATCCCGAGAATCGGAGGGAATGTCGTGGCCCTCGTCGAATCCGTCTTCGGCCAGCCATCCTAACGATGTGCGACGGTTAGTTTTTTTCGTTCGGGCTGAGCGCGCCGGCCGGACCTCCGGTCGTGGCCAAAGCTTAACGCCGCTATCATGAGAATTCTCGTCATCGCTTTTTATGAAGTGTATCCCCCGGCTTCAGGGGCGGCGGTGGTCAGTTATAATTGCGCCCGGTTTCTGTCCGGAGAACGATTTCTCCTCCAGCTGTGCCGTTCCACGTGCGAAACCCCGCCGGATGGACGGATCAAAGTGATCAATCTACGAATTCCTCAAGATCGAAACGTGAAAAAGGTCGTCTCGCTCGCCTGGAGGTTGCCCGGAATCGCGGCCGCCATCAAAGGCATCCTTCCGGATTATGTGATTTTTGAGGGGGCCTCCTGGACACTCTATTATCTCTTTCTGCTCTATCTCATCCGGGCCGCTCGCCTGAAATCGAAAATTGTCTATCACGCTCACAATGTGGAGTATGTCCTCAGAAAACAAAAAAATCATGTTCTGATCGCAGAACTGACGAAATGGGGGGAGAGGCGCCTTCTCAAAAGCGCTGATCTCATCACGGCGGTTTCAGAAATCGATGCCGAGTGTTTCGAGCGGCTCTATGGCGTTCGACCGATCCTGTTCCCAAACGGCGTCGATCTCGAACGCTTCCGGGCCGTCACACCCAGCGGGATCGAGGCGATTCGTCAGAAATATCATTTGGCCGGAAAAATCGTCTTATTCATGGGATTGACCGCATTTCCGCCCAACCAGGAAGCCATCGACTTTTTGACCGGACATGTTTTCCCGAAGCTAACGGCCCGTTTGCCGAACGCCAACCTGGCCATCATCGGAGGACCGGTCAGGATCAAGAGAGATTGGCTCGTCGCCCCGGGAAGCATTCCTTACCAGGAAATCCCGTCCTTCATCGCCGCCAGCGATGTCTGTGTCGCTCCCATTTTTTCGGGATCTGGCACGCGACTGAAAATTTTGGAATATATGGCTGCGGCCAAGCCGGTCGTGTCCACGCCCAAGGGCGCTGAAGGGATCCATGTCGAGGCGGGCCAGGATATCCTGGTGGCCAACGAACAGGATTTTTCCGAGGCGATTGAACGCGTCTTGCAGGATTCCGGTCTGGCCCAAAAATTGGGGCTCGCCGGATATCGAGTCGTTGAGAAGGAATATTCCTGGGCGCAGATTTTGACAAATTTTCAGGCGCATTTAACACCCGGGCTTGGAATGAAACGATGAAAATCCATTTGGCCCAAACAAGGCCGCGCCGCATTCTCATCTATGGCCAGCTCCCGCCTCCGTTCCATGGGACGAACATCATGACCCAGACTTTTCTGAAGGCTCTGAAGGAACTTGGCTATCCAGCGAAGGTCTCCTCAAAACGTTTTTCCCGAAGGATCGAGGAGGTCAACAAAATCAAGCCCGTCAAGGCCGGGAGATACATCCGCTATTTCTGGCGTTTTTTGAATGATGTCCGACACGGGGACGCCGATTTGATCGTTTACTTTCTTTCCTCGCAGCCCGTGGGATTGGTGGCCGAGCTTCCGTTCGTTTTGTTTTCACAAATTTTCCGTGTCCCCTATGTCCTCTATCTCCATACGCGTGGATATGGAAGGCTTTATTCCCGAAGCCTTTTGTTCCGAGTCATCATAAAGCGCGTGTTCCACCCGGCCTCGGCCTGTTTTGTCCTCGGGGAACGGCTTAAACAAGAGATTCAATTCTTCTTCTCGAGAAAGATATTTGTCCTTCCCAATTGTCTCGAGGAACACGATCTCCCCCTGCGGATTTCTGTTTCGGAAATGACGCGGGTTTTGTATCTTTCCAACATTAGCGAAAGCAAAGGCATCCTGACGCTTATGGAATCCATCCCCAGGGTGATCCAAGCGTATCCGAACATGCAGTTTGTGATCGCCGGACCCTGGCAGGATCCAGCCGCGAGAAAAGCGGTCTTCGAGTTTATCAACGGTCGGGGCATCCGGTCGTTTGTTAAATTCTTGGGCCCTGTGTATGGAAACGAAAAAGACAAGCTCCTGTCCTCGTCGGATATCTTTGTTTTTCCTTCCCATTATCCGCTCGAGGCGATGAGCCTTGTCGTGCTCGAGGCCATGCGGGCCGGCTTGCCGGTCGTCACCTCCGATATCGGGGCTCTGCCTGAAGTTGTCCTCGATGGAAAAACCGGCTTCGTCATCTCGCCGCACGATCCGGAGAGCCTGGCCGAGAAAATCCTCCGGCTTGCCCAGGAGCCGCGGCTCAGAGGGCAGATGGGACAAGAGAGTCGAAAACGATTCCATGATCACTTTTCTTTTGCCGTTTATAAAAAGCGGGTCGGTTTGATCCTGGAGGACATGGCCTCTTCGCCTGTCCATAGAAGACCATGAAAGTCCTTGTCTCGGCGTATGCCTGCCATCCCCTGGCCACGGAAGATTCCTATCCCGGAGAGGCCATCCTCGGCTGGAATCTCATCCGCCAGCTCAGCCGCCGACATCAACTTTGGGTGATGACCAGGTCTTATAATTCCGAAGCGATTGAACGTGCTCAGAGAGAAGGGGAGGCGGCCAATGTCGACTTTCACTATCTTTCTTTGCCAAAGGCTTTTTCGGGACTCCTCCGGAATTTTTTTGGCTTCCGCATCTATTATTTATTCTGGCAAATCCGGGCTTACCGGGTCGCCCGCAGGATGCATCGGGACGTCGGATTTGATGCGTTCCACCAAATCACCTTCAATAACGACTGGATGCCGAGTTTTATCGGCGCTCTTCTGCCGATCCCTTTTCTGTGGGGACCGGTCGGAGGCGGGCAGCGGATTCCGCCCACCCTCGTCAAGGAGCTGGACCTAAAAAACCGCGTCCTAGAACGCGCCCGGCTCATGGGGCAGTGGTTTTGGCGGAAAAGCTATTATCGGACGAGATGCGCCCGGAGGGCGTCCGCCATTCTTGTCTGCAATCAGGAGACGAAACAGAAAATTCTGCCCTTGAGCCAGAGGATTCATTTTTTTCCCGTCAATGGGATCTCGCCGAACGAATATTCTCCGGAGGCCGGCCGTCCTCGGCCGCCTGATACACGCTTCCGGGTTTTATACGCCGGACGGCTGGATCCGATCAAGGGGCTCAGGCTCGGCCTGCGCGCCTTTGAACGATTCAGCCGAAAATATCCGCAGGCAGTCTTCGAGATTGTGGGGAGCGGTCCGGAGGAAGGCCCGCTGAAAAAATTCGTCACGGACCGAGGCCTCCAGTCCAACGTCTTTTTTACCGCCTGGTTGCCGCGGCGGGAACTTCTCCGGAAGATGGAACAGTGCGATATCTTTCTTTTTCCGAGTTTTCGCGATGGGGGAGGGGCGGTCGTCGTGGAAGCGATGTGCGCTGGAAAACCGGTCATCGGCTTGGACGCGGGAGGGCCGGGCTTTCATATCCGGCCCGGATGGGGCATAAAAATTTCGCCGCGGAACCCGGAGCTCGTCGTCCGGGAGATGGCCGAATCTTTGGAAAAACTGTATCTAGACGAAGGCTTCAGAAACAAACTCGGCCAGGCTGCCCGGAAACGTGTCAGCGAATTCTATGTTTGGGACCGGCTGGGAGAGAAGCTTTTTGAAATTTATCGGACGGCCCTGCCTCCGGAGATTCATTAGAAGAGACCGACGATGGTTCTAGTCTTTTTGTGGCTGTTGGTATGGGGGGCGATGTTTTCAGGCCCGTGGTATATCAGTTCCCCCAAGTTCTTGGAGGATCCGCTGACTTTCTTCCAGGGGATACGGGCTTTCCTGCCGATGGCCGCCATTTTTGTCAGCCTTTTATGGCTCCTGGCCAAGCGGCCGAGGTATTTGTTTCCTGGAAGCGCCATGAGGTTCCTCGGCGCCTATAGCCTGACGGGCCTTCTGACATCGCTGTTCCTATCGCCGCTAATCGGCGAGTCTCTTTATTGGTCGGGCCTCTATTTATCCCCGCTTCTCGTGACCTGGTGCGCATTTGAAGAAGCGAATCCCAAGGCCGGCGTCAAGCGTCTGATCTATGTCAATTATGTCGTTTTTTTCTTAATCACGATCAGCCTTCTGCCTGAATCGGTTCGGGCGGGGTGGGGAAACACGCCCTTGAATCAGCAATACAGGCTGCCTTTAGGATTGGGCAGCATCCTGACCAATGGGGCGGGGCGCTTCGCTCTGGTGGTGATCGTCGTCTCGGCGGTTCGGCTGATCACTCAGTCCAAAAAATCTCGATGGGTTTGGCTTCTTTTTCTTCCGCCGACGCTCTTCCTGTTGACCCAAACCCAATCGCGCACAGCGCTATTGGGCTTGGCGGTGTCCAGCATCCTGTTTGGTCTCTTGAGGGGGATGGACTGGCGCTATCTTTTCTTTGGCCCCGTGGCCGCGGGCGTCATTTATATTTCCGGAATCAAATGGAGGGTTCATGGCAACCTCAGCCGATTGATCCTCTTGAGCGGCCGCGAAGCCACCTGGCAGAGGGGGTTGGAGCAGATCAACCATTCGCCGTTCCTTGGCTGGGGCTTTCATGCCGACCGGATCGTCCTCCAGTCGGAGCATATGCATAACTCTTTTCTTCATGCGATGATCCAAACCGGCCTGGTCGGGGCTTTGTTTTTTTCGGCTGCTTTTCTCAGCATCTGGTTTGTCATCTTCAGGGCTGGGCTTTTCTCTCGCGCTAGGGCTATGAGCGGGACAGACCAGGCGCTGCTCATGGAGTCGATCATGATCGTTGGGTTTTTGACGGCACGCAGCGTCTTTGAATCGACGGGCGCTTTTTACGGGGTCGACTTATTGTTGCTCGTACCCGCGATGGCCTTTATTGCCCTGGCCGCTCAAGAAGGGGTGGAGTCAGGGCTGGAATCGTCCGGTCCTCTCCCAGATACAGAATGAAAATTTGGATTCACACGATGTATTTTCTGCCCGAGTTCGGCAGCGCTCCGATCCTGATGAATGAGCTGGCGGCATTTCTCTCCGGGGCGGGACATGAGGTCGAAATCATCACCACAATTCCCCGGACTCCCCACAATCGGGGATATGAAGGCAAGCTCTTTGTCCGGGAAACACGAGGGGGGTTCCTCGTCAAGCGCTTTTTGACCAACTCCACGGCCCATCCTCTCGGGCGCCTCGTCGCCTGGTCGATCTTCACCGCCTCGTCCATCTTCAACCTGTTCGCCGTGCGCAGGGGAGACCTCCTGTTCTTGAGGCTGCCTCCGCTCCAACTCGGAGTGACGGGCGCCCTGGCCCGGCGGCTGCGGGGCGCAAACGTGCTGTTGAACGTGCAGGATGTTCATCCCGATCTCGCCATCGAAGCCGGGCTCCTGAGAAATCCCCTTGTCATTCGGATCGCCCGAGCTTTCGAGAGATGGACGTATCGTCAAGCGGAAGACATTGTCGTCATTAGCGAAGGCTTCAAGAAAAATCTGAAAGCGAAAGGCGTGCCTTCCCGGAAGATCAAGGTCATCCCGAACTGGGTGGACACCGATTTTCTCAGACCGCTGCCGAAACAGAATTCCCTCTCAGAAAAATTCTGCTTGGACCGGCGATTCACGGTGATGTTTTCCGGAACGATTAGCATTAGCAGCTACGGGACGCTGGCCCGGGTCCTGGAGGCGGCCGAAATCCTTCGGCATGAAAACGACATTGTCTTTGTCATGGTGGGAGAGGGGCTGAAAGGCAATGACCTGCGGTCGAAAGCTGCGGCCCTCAGACTGACCAATGTGCTCTTCCTGCCGTTTCAGCCTTTTCAGGACCTGCCGCATCTATTGGCTTCGTCAGACGTTTTGCTCGTCCCGCTAGACAAAGAAAAATCCGAGCTTTCCGTGCCGTCCAAGCTTTATCACGTCATGGCCGCAGGACGGCCGCTTCTTGGTCTGGCCGAACCAGAGTCTGAAGTTTTCAAAATGATCTTGGGGACCGGATGCGGAGTCTGTGTCCCGCCCGACGATCCTCGGGCGATGGCCCAGGCAATCTTGCGCCTGAAAGGTTCTCCGGACCTTCGTGCGGAGATGGCCGCCCGAGGCAGGAGATTCGCCCAGGAAAATTTTTCCCGGGACTATGTTCTGAAAAAATACGAGCAGCTTATCTCATCGATGTCGCGGTGATCGAATCCATGGACTCCATGAGGCGAGCGCTTTTTCTGAAAAGACCGTTTGATATCGTCCTGTCTTCGCTGGGAATCCTGCTGTCCTCTCCGCTCTGGCTTCTCATCGCGGCTCTGATCTGGCTCGAGGACAGGGGCCCCGTTTTTTATCAGCAGGCGCGCGTGGGCAAAGCGGGCCGGATTTTCAAGGCCTTGAAGTTTCGTTCGATGATCAGGGACGCCGAGACCGAGAACGGCCCCGTCCAGGCTGTGGAGAATGATCCTCGCGTGACAAAGGTCGGCCGTATCCTGAGGGCGACGGCCATGGACGAGCTTCCCCAGCTCCTCAATATTTTCAAGGGCGAGATGAGCTTCGTGGGCCCCAGGGCGCTGCGACCCCATGAGCAGGAGGTCCGTGGAAACCCGGACACGAGGGACATCGAGGACATCCCGGGGTACCAAGCCAGGCACGCGGTGAGGCCCGGATTGACCGGGCTGACACAGATCTATCTCCCCGGGGATACGCCCCGCCGCAAAAAATTCCGCTACGACCTTCTTTACATCAAAAAACGCAGCTTCTGGCTGGACTTGAAGCTGATCGCCCTGTCTTTCTGGATCACCTTCCGGGGAAAGTGGGAATCCCGCCAGCCCAAGATCTAAAAATGAGCCGTCCGAGGACAGCCTTTGAATCTGACCCAAAAACGAATATAATAGAAAAAATTATTTCGGATCGAAACGAGCCTGAGATATGATGAGCGTGTATGATGTAGCCGTGATCGGAGGCGGTCCCAGCGGACTTTACGCGGCCAAATGTTTGGCGGAAAACGGTCTTCATGTCGTCGTCTTGGAGAAAAAAGAGGAGATCGGATCGGACGTCGTCTGCACGGGGATTGTCGGCAAGGAAATTTTTCGAGAATTTTCTCTCCCGGACGATTCCGTCGTGAGAGAGATCCAGGCGATGAACGTCGTCTTGTCTTCGGGCCGGACTTTGACTTACAAGCATCCGGCGGCGTTTGCGGCCATCGTCGATCGAAAGACATTTGACCAGAATATGACCAGGGACGCGCAAAAGGCAGGCGCCGAAATCGACTTGGAATCGCATGTCTCCGGCATTTCTCTGGGAAAAGAGGACGTCGAGATCGCCGCCAAAAAGGCTGCCCGATTCTCGCACCGTCTATCCGCCCGCATGGTCGTCCTCGCCACAGGGAATGATTTTCGGCTGAACAAACAAGCCGGATTGGGATGTCCGAAGGATTTCCTCCTCGGGGTCCAGGCCGAAGTCCCGGCGGCCGAAGAGGGGATTCCCACAGTCCTCGTCGGGAAAGACATCGCGCCCGGAGGATTTGCCTGGTCTGTTCCCGCCGGAGGAAGCTGCAAAATCGGGCTTGTGACAAAGGCCGAGCCCCGGTCTTGCTTTCGACGCTTTATCCATAGATTCTATCCTGGGATCGGACAGGATGTTTTATCGACTCGTCCCAAGGTGAAGGCGATCGCCCAGGGGTTGGTCTCGCGTTCTTATGGCGAACGAGCTCTGGCCTTGGGGGAGGCGGCGGGTCAGGTCAAGACGACGACGGGCGGTGGTATCTATTATGGATTGCTCTGTTCGCAGATAGCCTGCCGGGTCATTCTCAAAGCCTATCAAGCGGGGTCCTTCCGGGCGCGAAGCCTGGCCGAATACGAACGCTTGTGGAAACGCGCCCTCCAAAAAGAGATCCTTGTGGGCTATTATGCCAGACAGTTATATGCTCGGCTGAGCCAGACGCATATCGAGAAATTGTTCGAGTTGGCTCAAAGCGACGGGATCATTCCCTTGATCCAACAAACGGCAAGATTCGACTGGCAAAGCGAGCTCATCCTGGATCTGCTTCAAAGAGCCCCAGTCTTCCACATCCTTCACGGAATTCTCAATCGCCCTTCGTTTTTTCGGAAATATCTCTCTTAAACTGACAGAACGGCAATGATCCTCCAGAAGAAAGCCTTGTTGGCTGTCGTCTTCCTGTTGATCTCGCGGAATGCGTTTGGCCAAAGCTATCGAGGATTTCGGGAGGAATCCGAGGCCATCGCCAAAAACGCCAAGCTTTCCCTGGGGCCGATCCGTCTCTATCCTGTTCTGTCTCTCAAGAATGTGGGCTATGATGACAACATTTATTTTGAAGGGCCGTCCGTGGCCGATTATACGGGCTCCCTTTCTCCGGCGATCAACGCTTATCTTCCGTTCCGGAGTTCGCTCATCCTGTCGTTTATGGATAATCCAGAATATGTCTTTTTCTTGAAAGAAAAATCCCAGCGGACCTTTACCAACAGCTATTCCTTGGGGCTGAAGTATCTGCTCTTTTATCGATTTGTGCTTTCCGCAGGGTATCGATATAGTGAGTATCGGGAACCTGTCTCATCGGAGCTCTTCCGGCCCACGACAAATATCACCAAGGGGTATCACGCCAGCTTTTTTTATGAGACCGCCCGCAAGACCTCCATAGGTATTGCTTGGGAAAATCTCACGTTTGGATACCAGAATGTCGCGGCGGGCGGGGAGAGCGTCCCCCTCTCCGAGACTTTGAATCGCCGGGAGAAAACGGGGAGTTTCGAATTCTATTATCAACTTTTTCCCGAGAGCTATCTTTTCACCAAGTTCGGATGCACGGCCTATGAATTTGCCAATTCCCAGTCGGCCTGGAGGAACGCCTCTTCCTATTTTGGGTTGATGGGGATCCGGTTCCCCCTGGTCGGTTTCATTCGAGGGCAGCTGTCTTTGGGATATCGGAGATTTCTGCCGAGCGCAGAAGGAAAAAAAACATTTTCCGGGTTTTTCGGAGATACCGGCTTGGACATCCGGCGGGGCAAGTTCGGCTTCCGGCTGCGCTATGCCCGAGATATCTTTTTTTCGTATGACCCGGACAACTATTATTTCGTCGATCACAATTTCGGGCTGGGCGCATCCTATTATATGACGGACTTTTTGCGATTTGATTATAATTACAGCCAGCGGATTTTGGATTATCCCGACATCGTCCGCAAGGACAGGCAAATCGGACATTCGGCTGGCTTTGTCATCCGGATCTACCGGGATATCGGGCTGGGGTTGACCTGGAATTTCTCAAAATGGACATCTGTGCCCCTGGGCTTCGCCCGAACGAGAAATTTCCTGGGGGCTACCTTAACGTACCAGTTCTGAGAACCCGTTGTCTCGAACGGCGCCCGACCCTCGGCTGGGCTTTTTGAAGGAGTGAATCATGAGGAAACCGAGATCGCTGATTTTTATGGGGATCGTCCTTTGCCTTGCGTTTTGGCCGTTCCTGTCGTCGGCGGATCAAGCCAAGCCGGAGACAAGCGCCGACGAGTACCGTATCGGCGCCAAGGACTTGTTGGAGATCAAGGTTCTCGGAGAGGACAAGCTGAGCACGACCGTCCGGGTTTCCGAAGAGGGGAAGATCACGTTTCCCTATTTGGGCGAAATCCAGGTCGACGGCTTGACGTCGGCGGAGCTGGAGAAGAAGCTCAGCCGGCTTTTGGAGGAGAAATATATCATCAATCCTCAGGTGAAAGTGACGATCAAGGAATTCCGGAGCAAGAGAGTCTCGATTCTGGGGGCGATCTCCAAGCAGGGATCGTATGAATTGCTGGGCCGGACAACACTGCTCGAGGTCCTGGCCGAGGCCGGAGGGCTGGCCCGGGATGCCGGCAAGGAGATCATCATCATCCGCCAGCAGGCAGACGGGTCCAATATCTCTTTAAAAATTCCCGTCGAAGACCTCATGCAGAAAGGGGACGCCAAGCTGAATGTCGCTCTGGAACCCAACGACATCATCAATATTCCCGTGGACCAGGTGGTCCAGATTTACGTCTACGGCCAGGTGAAAAATCCGGGCGCCCTCCAGGTCCTCAGGTCGAACATCCCGACTCTGGTGCGGGCCATTGCCCAGGCGGGGGGCTTCACGGAAAGAGCAGCCAAGGGAAGCGTGGTGATCCGAAGGAAAGACGCCAAGGGCAATGAAAAAGAGATCAAGGTCAATGTCAAGGATATCCAGAAGAACAAAGCCAAGGATATCCAGCTCCAGCCCGACGATATCGTGTATGTTCCGGAAACGATCTTCTAGCGCTCCTCGTCGAAGGTGAGGGCGGCCCGGCGAAAATTCACCCTGGAATTCATCGGTGGAGACGATTGGCAGGGATCCGCAGGGGGGTGTACAATCTTCCCCTTCCTTGTTCGAGGAGGTCTGGGCATTGAATGTCCCTTGAACCGCTAGGAAAATGAGATAATCGGTCTTCCTCTAGAGAGACGAACCATGGTTCCCATGCAAAAACCGGCTGGAAAAAAGGACCTCGACCTTTTTGAATACTGGCAGATCGTCAAAAAAAGGAAATGGGTGATTGTCAGTACCACGGCCGTCCTGGTCGCCCTGACGCTCATCATCTCCTTCACCGCCACGCCCCTGTATCAAGCCACAACGAGCATCCAGATCGATGAACCCGGGTCCAGCGTTTTAACGATCCAGGACCTTCTGAGCTCCAATGCCTATAGTCCGGATATGCTGGGGACCTATTTCAAAACGCAACTCAAGATCCTTCAGAGCCGATCCTTGGTGGAACGGGTCGCCAAAAAAATGAATCTCGCCGGGCGCCCGGAACTCCAATCCCTTCACAACAAACGTCCCAACCTCCTCCAAATGGTGAAATGGTTTGTCACTTTGAGCTGGCTGGCTCCCCGCAAGTCCGCGGCGGCCCCTGCGGCGCCGGGAGCGGACATCGGCGATCCCTATGCCTTTTATACGAAAATCATCCTGGATGGTCTGAGCGTCCAGCCCGTGGCGGAGACCAGATTGGTCGATGTCAAATATGAGGCCCCCTCGCCGCGCTTGGCGGCCGACATCGTGAACGCGCTGGCCCAGGAATTCATCAACTTCACCATTGAGTCCCGCTTCGAGGCGACCAAACAGACCTCTGAATTTCTCAATGAGCAGATCGCCAAACTGCGGGACGACCTGGCCCTGAAGGAGAAGACCCTCCAGAGATTCGGCGAGGACAAGAAGCTTCTTGTGACGAACGACAAGGAGAACAGCGTGCTCTCGAAATTCAGCGACCTGGACAAAGCCTACACTGAAGCCCAGATTGCCCGGGTCTCCGCCGAAGCCCAATACAGAGAGCTGAAAAGCCTGAGCGTGGACTCCCTGCCGCAGTTCATCAATAATCCGCTGATTCAAAGTTTGAAGACCAGCTACCTCACCCTTAAGGGCGAATATGAGCAAAAAAGCCGACTGTATAAGCCGGAGTATGTCGATATGATCCAGATCAAAACACGGCTGGACAGCTTAAAGAACCAGCTGGAGACCGAGATCCAGAAAGCCGTTGACGCGGCGGAATCGACGTTCCGCACGGCCCAGAACACGGAGGCGTCCTTGTTCAAGATGCGGGAGGCCCAGCGCGCCGACGTCAATAGAATGAACAGCGATGCCATCTTCTATAAAAGCCTGGAAATTGAACGGCAGAACATGCAGGCCCTGTTGAATTCTTTAGCGGCCAAACAGAACGAGACGGGCGTCTCGGCCAGGCTGAGCGGCCTGAATACCAGCAACATCAAGATCGTCGACAAAGCCCTCGTTCCGGAAAAACCGGTTTCGCCCAACACCCAGAGGAACCTGATTATCGCTCTTCTGCTGGGGCTCATGGGCGGCCTCGGTTTGGCCTTCCTCGCCGATGTTCTCGATAACACGGTGAAGGGGCCGGACGATCTGCAGAGGCTCATAGGATTGCCCTCTTTCGGCATCATCCCTCATTTTTCGCCGGGGCAGAGGAGAAGCAGGGATGGATATTATAAGTCGTATGGACCCGCGGATCTGACGGGAAGGGAAGGCCAACTCTTGGCCAATATCCGAGACGTGGAGCTGATCAATTATCTTTTCCCCAAGCTCCCGATCGCCGAGGATTATCGGACCATCCGCACATCCATCCTGTTTTCCCAGACGGTCGTAGGGCCCAAAACCATTGCCCTGACCAGCGCATCACCTCAAGAAGGCAAATCGGCCACCCTCACCAATATGGCGGTTTCCTTCGCCCAGCTGGGCGAGAAGGTTTTAGCGATCGACGCCGATTTAAGAAAGCCCCGCCTCCACAAAATCTTCAAAATCAAAGACAGCACCGGCTTGAGTGGCTATTTGACGGGCCGCCTGCCCCTGGTCGACGTGATCCAGAAGACACTTGTCGATAATCTTTGGATCCTGCCCAGCGGCCCCCACCCGCCGAACCCTGCCGAACTCCTGAATTCCAAACGCATGCAAGACCTGATGACGATCGTCAAAGACAGCTTCGATGTCATCCTCATCGACACCCCTCCCGTGCTGGCCGTCATCGACCCCCTCATTGTCAGTTCGTTTTCCGACTTGACCATCCTCGTCATCAAGACCAACTTCACAAAACGGAAGTTGCTGCTAAAAGCCATCGAGGAATTGAAAAAAGCCAAAGCGGATGTTGCCGGGGCCGTCTTTAATGACGCGAAAATCCGAAGCGACGGGTACTACGCGCCCTACTTCCAGTATGAGTACTACCAGGATAAAACCGGCGATGAGGCGTCCCCTCGGACGGAGAAAAGGAACGCGCGTTAACATCACCCTTCCCTGACATGGACAGACTCAACCCCCAGCGGCAGCGATTTTCTTTGGACCGGGGCGACCCTCTCCGTCGAACGATCATCGAGGCCGGCCTGTTGGCTCTCTTGGTCGTCAGCCCGCTCCCGGCCGCGTCCACAGACGAGTGGGCCATTCTGGTCATCGAGCTGGCCGCGATCGCTTTAACGGCTGTGTATTTCTCGTTGGAACGCCGGCCGCAGATCAATGGTCCGCTCTCCGAAAGGCTGGGTCGACTGAAATATGCGTTTATCGCCCTCGGCCTATGGACCGCATTCCAGCTCCTGCCGCTTCCGAAATTCCTCCTCAAAATTCTATCCCCACGGACGCTGGCTCTTCATCAACAATTTTCCCCCCGCTTTGCCGAATTCAATTTCTTCAGCCTGTCCCTCGTCCCTTCCGACACGGTGAAGGAAGCCCTGGAGCTTGTTTCCTATATCCTCATCGGGTTTCTTGTCGTCAAGACCGTCACCCATCGTCACCAGATCCGGCGGATGATGATGGTATTGATCGCCATGGGCTTGTTCGAGGCCGCCTACGGCATCTTTGAGCTCAGTCGAAAGCATCCCCGGGTGTTGATCTACAAGAAAGTCTATAATTTGGATTCGGCGACTGGGACGTTCATCAACCGGAACCACTTCTCAGGCTATCTGGAGCTCATCCTTCCCCTGGCCATCGGCCTGCTGATTTCCCGGGTGGATTTATTTGGCGGGCCCGGCAGGAAATGGAAGGACCGCTTTTCCAGTCGGACAGGAACAAACGTCTCCCTCAATGTGTTGATCATGCTCGCTTTGGTCGTGATCTCGCTGGGCATCATATTGTCCAACTCCCGCTCGGGCGTTTTCCTGCTTCTCCTGACCTTTGTCGTTTTCTTAGAATTGGCCGCCTTCGAGTTCAGCCAGGTCCGCTTCCGCCAGGTCTGGGTCCGCAACGTTCTCATCGTCGCCATCCTCCTCATCACGATATTGGCTCTTTATATCGGCATTGAATCGATGGTGGGGCGTTTTTCGCTCGATAATCTGCTCCACGAGGGACGGCCGCGATTGTGGGGCAACGTGCTGGCCATCGTCCGGGATTTTCCCCTCTTCGGCTCGGGACTGGGGACGTTTGCCTCAGTCTATCCTGTCTATGAAACCATCAATTTTGAGGGCATGGTTCTCGTCCATGCTCATAATGATTATTTGGAATATTTATCCGAATGGGGCCTCTTCGGCTTCCTCCTGTTGGCGGGGGCGGTTCTCTATATCGCCGTGGATTCATTCCGGACATGGTCCAAACGCAGGAATCCGGAAATCAAAGGGCTGGCCTTGGGCGGGATCATTGCCGTCTTCATCATGCTGATCCACAGCTTGACCGATTTCAACCTGCATATCCCGGCCAATCGACTGCTGTTTTCTGTAGTCCTGGCCCTGACTTATGCCACCGTTTACCATCGAAAGTCCTGACATGATAAAAAAGACGGCCATCTTCATTCTTTTATTGATCGCCGCTCTGGCAGATGTGGTCCTTTACAGGGGAAGCTCCTTGTATGATCGGGCCAAAGAGCGGACCTCCAATCTGGAAAAAAAGATCCGGATCCTGGAAAGAGGACAAACCCTCCTGGCCTGGAACAACCTCCTTGACCTGGAATCGGCCAAAGCCTATTTCGACAGAGGAATTAGCCGCCTCGGCGACCCCCAACTCCGGGATCGGGATTTCGAGAAAGCTTATGATCGTTTTCTCCGCTCCCTGACCTTGAACCCGTTTTCGGCGGCCGCTCATTTTTATTTTGCCCAGGCCCTCCAGTACATTCAGTTGACGGGTTTCCCCGTCGCCGAGAATTCTCTGGGAGAATATAAAAAAGCGGCCCGCCTCTCGGGCCGGGACACAGAAATTTATGCCGAGGTGGGAAAAGCGCTGCTCGTCCGCTGGCCCAGTCTCTCGCCGGAGGATCAGCTCCTGGCGCTCGATATCGTCAAGGAAAGCCTCGCCGGCAAAGATCTCGAGAGAACAACGGCCGTCCTCGAACAGTGGGATTTACACATCAAGGACTATGCCGTCATGGAAAAGGTCCTCCCCGAAGATGCCGCCGTTTATCGGCTGTTTGCCCGGTTTTTGGGAGAACGGTCGTTATCGAGGGAGGAGCGGGTGAAATATCTCTGCCGGGCGGAAGAGCTGGAATTTCACAAGGCCAAAAATGAGCTGATCGTCGGCCAGAACGCCTTGGGCATGTTCCATGTCCAAGAGGCATTGGAACGCTTCCGATCGGCGCTGGCGGGACTCCAGAGCATCTATTTTTACCAGGGCTTGATGAATCAGAGCCTCATCGATCATCTGGATTTTAAAAACACGCTCAAGGCGGTTTATTTGGCGATGGCCAAATGCAAAATCGAAGAGACGAGGACGATCGAAGCGGCGCTGGGCGACTTGCGCGCCTATTTGGACCTCGAGGACCAGCTTTCGGGAGCTTCCGACCTGGAAAATTTCCTCAAGGAAAGGGGTCTGCTCGAAGAAAAATCCATCCTGACCTTGAAAAACCTAGCCCTGTTTTCTTTTGAGCTGTTTCTGACCTACAAACAAAACCGCTATAGGGATGTCATCCAGGCGGGCCAAGCCCTGGAATCAGGCGTCCTGGTCATTCCACAGGGGGCGAAAAAGGACTACGCCGCCGTCCTGGAGCTTGTCGGCGACGCTTACCAGAAGCTCGATTATCTTTATGAATCCAATAATTTCTACAAAAAATCGGCGGACGTCGAAGGATCGAAGGTCAATCTCCTGGCTAAGGTGATAAAAAATTACGAGCGGCTGAATGATACGGAAGGCCTCCAAAAGGCCGACCAAACCATCCATAAAATGGCGGCTGCAGATACTTTGCCGGCTGAGACGACGATTCCTTTCGGGGGCGCTTATGTTCAGAGTTTTTCCTTGGATGGCAGGAGATTTCGGCTGTCGCTGAGTTTTCAAGAGGCTTTGCCCGAGGCTTTTCCATTCCTCTCCATCCTGTTCAACGGTCGAGTCGTTTGGGAGGATTATCTCCAGGATCCAGTTTTGTCTCTGGATCTCCCTTCCGAGGTCGGCCCCAACACCCTACGCATCCAGGCGTTGAATGGGCCCGCAACGTTGCTCAAAATAACCCTGGTGTTTGGCGGCGAGCCGGGAAAAGTTCCATAAAAAGTAATTTCCAGCTTGACATTTTCGTTTTTCCTGCTTATAATCCTTACAGGCTAATTTTTGGAGGATCTTATGGTTAGAGGCGCGAGGAATCGCTCAACCTTGTCTTTGGCATTTTTATTGGTCTTCTTTATCGGGGCGTGTTCGCTCTCGCTCCGAGCCCAAGCGCTCGAGAAGGGAAATCTCATCGGGTTCGTCTATGATCAGGACGGGAAGACCCCGGTCGAAGGCGCTGTCGTCATCGTAAAAAATACTTCGACCGGGGCCCTTTATCGAGCGGCCCCGACAAACAAACAGGGAATGTTCACCATCCAGGGGCTCAGCAAAGGGATCTATAGCTTCGGGATTACGACCCCACGGGGGGGGGATTTCAACGGGAATGAGCTCATCGGAATCCTGGCCAATGAGACGTCAAAAATAGCGGTGTCTCTCAACGCCTATGAGGGACAAGTCCGGTCCGCTGTTCAGGTCGTGTTGAAAGAGCAGCAGGAGCAAGAAGGCGAAGCGAGAGTGGGACGGGTCGTCGGCTATAACCCCAACACCAGGGAAGCGGACGTCTTTGTGGAGAGAGGTCTTCTTCAGCTTGATGATAGCATCCGGGTCAGAGGCGGAGTCACGAATTTTTACCAAGACGTCAAATCCCTGAAAATCAGCGGGACCTCTGTCCGCAGGGCGATGGCCGGCCAGAATGTCTTTATGAAGACGGCTCAGGCGGCTGATATCGGCGATATCGTTTATGCCGTCTGCAAAAGGGGAGTCCTGCCCATTTTTTGGGTTCCCTGGGGAACGGCGATAGTCACGTTAGGGACGCTGGGGCTGATCGAGCTAACCGAAAAAGAGTGCGTCTCTCCTTTTAAAAAATAGGAGCGCCACGCTCCTCACCATCATTTTTCCCAACGATTTTTCTTTTTGAGTTCTGTCCAAAGGCCGAACGTTTGATGACGGCTGTTCCGGCGAAACGTTAGCGGCCGATTTACTAAAGGGGGGATATTCTGGTAGCATGTGAGGGATAGTTCTATGAGGATTTTAAAAAAAAGCGCGGCGATTGTCGTGGTTCTGGCCGCGATCACGGATTTTATCGGGGCCGGCCCCGTTTATTCGCCTCAGGAAGCCCGGCGGGTCGTCCAGGCTTTGAGCAAAATCCAGATAGACAGCCAGGCCCGGGCCGGCCAGCCGCTCCAACAGATGGACTTTACCGAGAGCGAGCTGAATTCCTATATCGCCTACCGGATCGAATCGGAAAAGGAAGAAGTCATGAAAGAGCTTCGCCTGAAACTCTTCGCCCAGAACCGCATCGAAGGAAAAATCTTCATCGATTTGAGCGGCCAGAAGCTTCCCCTTCTCCTCAAGCCCCGTATGAATCTGTACTTTGAGGGGAATTTCGAGATTCAGAACGGATACATCCGCCTGGATTTTCAAAAGCTCTTTTTGGAAGAAAGACAAGTGCCGTTGATGCTCTTGGATATGATTATTTATGTCGCCTCGAAACTCGGGAAAACGGACGCCAAGAGCATCAATAACTGGTACGAGTTACCGTTCGGTATCAAGGATATGCGGACCAACCCCGGCCGGGTAACGATCTATTATTAACGAGAAACCATGATCAGGGTCATCAGCGGGATCTACAAGGGCAAAAAGCTCAAGAAGGTCGCCAGCCTAAACGTCCGGCCCATGCCCGACAAGCTCAAGTCGGCGCTTTTCAACATCCTCCGGGACGAGGTGAAGGGAACGGTGATCTTGGACGGCTTTGCCGGCACGGGCTCCATCGGCATCGAAGCCCTCAGCCGCGGCGCCCGACAAGCGGTGTTCATCGAAGAGTTCTATCCGGCCGTGAGCGTGATTAAACACAATGTCGAGAAGTGCGGGCCGGGCGACAGGGTCCGGATTATTGCCAAAGAATTCAACCGCGGCGTGATCCAATTGGGAAAAGAAAAAGCCCGCTTCGACATCATCTTCCTGGACCCCCCCTATAAGCTCCTGGATGAGAGGAACCCGTTGAAGGTCATAAAAAAACGAGGGATCCTGGCCCCGGGCGGCTTGATTATCCTGCGCCACCATTTCAAGACGCGCTTTGAGGCCAAGCATTTCTCGCTCCTGAGGCGAGTGACTCTCGGCGATGACACCCTTTCATTTTATTCAGAATAGCCTTCTATCTTTCCCCCTCTTCTTTCCCATCGTATTTTTTTAATAGATCGCGTCTTTTTTAGCTTGCCAGATGTCGATAAATCGAATAAAATTTTCCCTGGAAAGTTTCGAAACATATGCCGCCGAATGGCATCTGGCCTATGTTCCCGAATTTCCCGCTTGAAAGACGAATGAGCAAGGACGATTCTAAAAACAACCCCTTCCGGGAGAAGGCGCCTCTCATCGAAGAAGGAGACCTCTTCTCTGAGCTCGCCGAACGGAAAGGCACGTCGCTGTTCCTGGGCAAATACACCCTGTCCGAAGTGTTCGCCGTTCTCGGCAAGAAGAATTTTTTCCGAGAAGCAAGACGGCGAGAGCTCTGGCCGTTGGAATTTAATATGGATTCTGCCGCCTATCCGCTCCAGAGGTTTCAGATCTTTTACCAGGAGAAAAAGCCCGAAAACGTCATTGTGGATTTGAAAATCCGGGAGGGAGTCTTTTCGCCGAAAGTCGATTTCGTGGAGGGCTTCCCCCTGCCGGACGCGCGCTGTCTGATCTTTGAATGGCTCACCCTCCAGAATCCTCTCGAAGGATTTTCTCGGAGGAGGGGCGCCCTTCCTGGCCAATTGCATCCGGGACTGGGGATGAGCAGAAAAATCGTGGATATTTTTATCTATCTGGGGCGGCTGACCCACAAGGACTGCCTGTTGGCCTTCCCGGCCTATTATCATAACGCCGTCCTGTTTTCCCGCTACTTTCGTTTTCTCAACCCGGTCAAGGAGGGCGAGGTCCAATCGATCCGGCAGACGTTCAGCCATGTGCCCATCAAGCCGCTGGCCTGGGCGGTCCATCTGAACTGCCTGCGCACGTCCGGCGGAGACGTGTATGAGTGGAAGGCCGAAGAGCAAGTCTATGCTCTGACCAGGCCCTTGAAGGAGTATTTTGACTCTCGAGGCTATAAAGAAAAAGTCAAAGAGAATCTAAGGAAATCTGTATTCAGCATCGACTGGGATTTCTACGAGAAAAAGAAAACGTTGATTCCCGGCTAGCGTCACAAGCTTTTCCTTTTCTGTGAAACCCTGGATGGGTCCTGTCACGGAAGTGCCCCTAACGCCCTCGCGCAAGACCCTCCCACCGACCTCTCCGGAGACACGGACCGTTTTTCCCTCCTTGATTCTCAAGGGGGGAAGGAGGGATTAATGTCAATAGATTAAAATCCCCATCGTGTCTCCGGCACAATTTTCTTAGGCGCTTCGGGCGTCGCGGGGCGGCATCCGCGCCACCCATCCAGGGCTTTTTGCGGAATATAGAAAAATTTGGTATAATTAATAATCCTGACGGAGGACAAACGACTGATGAAGAAAGATATCCATCCGAATTACGAAGAATGCATCGTCACCTGCGCCTGCGGCAACAGGTTCACCACGCGTTCGACAAAGAAGGAGATCCGCGTCGAAATCTGCTCCCAGTGCCATCCCTTCTTCACCGGCAAACAGAAGTTCATCGACAGCGCCGGCCGCGTCGAGAAGTTCAGGAAAAAATATGGCGACTCAAAGCCTAAAAAATAGTCCCCATGTTGCCAGAACTAGAGAGTGTTGAGGCGAAGTATCGACTGCTGACCCGCGCTCTCTCCGACCCGGCCCTCGTTTCCAATTCCCAGAAAATTAAAGAGATCTCCAAGGAGCGCGCCGACCTCGAACCTTTGGTCAAGAAGTTCGAGGGTTATAAACGGATCCTGAAAAATATCCAAGAGGCCAAGGACATCCTCGCCGATGCCAAGGCCGAGCCCGAATGGAAGAGTATGGCCGAGGCCGAGCTGCAGCATTTGGAAGCTCGGGCTGAGGCGTTGGCCAAGGAGCTCAAGGTCCTCCTCCTGCCCAAGGACCCCTTTGATGAGAAAAATGTGTTTCTCGAGATCCGGGCGGGCGCCGGCGGTGACGAGTCGTCTCTGTTTGCCCAGGACCTCTTCCGCATGTATACACGGTATGCCGAGGGCAAAGGCTGGAAGTTCGAGATCATCGACACGAGTCTTTCTCCGATCGGGGGATTTAAAGAGGTCATCGCCAGTATCCAGGGCAAACGGGTTTACTCGCAGTTGAAATACGAGAGCGGCGTCCATCGCGTCCAGCGCGTGCCCAAAACAGAGGCCGGCGGCCGCATCCATACCTCGACGGTGACAGTGGCCGTGCTTCCCGAAGCCGACGAGATCGACGTCAAGATCGACCCCAAGGACCTGCGGATCGATGCCTTCGGCGCTTCAGGTCCCGGCGGGCAGAATGTCAATCGCAATTACACCGCCATCCGTGTCACCCACAAGCCTTCCGGGCTGGTCGTTTCCTGCCAGGATGAAAAATCCCAACACCGAAATAGAGAGAAAGCCCTGCGCGTTCTCCGGTCTCGCCTCATGGATATCGCCAGGAGCGAACAGCAGCAGCAGATCGCCCAGAGCCGCCGCTCGCAGGTCGGAACGGGGGAACGAAGCGAGAAGATCCGGACTTATAACTTTCCGCAATCCCGGGTGACCGATCATCGGCTTAACCAGAGCTTTCACAATCTCAGCGCCATTCTCGACGGCGACCTGGACGATATCATCGAGACGTTGAATCTCCACGCCCAGGCCGGTTGAGCGGAGACGAAAGAGTTTCTGTGAAAACCGTCCGGGAACTTGTCCTTGAAGGAACAACATCTCTTCGACGCCTTCGCGGGGCGGACCCCGCCCTTGAAGCCAAGATCCTCCTGCTCAAGTGCGCGTCTCTCACCGAGCACGATTTTTTAGCGTCTCCGGACCGTGCCGTTCCGAAAACGGCAGAGAATCGATATCTAAAGCTGATTCAAAAACGCCTCAAACGATGGCCATTGGCTTACCTGACTGGCGAACAAGAGTTCTGGTCGCTTCCCTTGTCCGTCTTTCCGGGCGTTTTTATCCCGCGGCCCGAGACGGAGCTGCTGGTGGAAAGAGTGAAGGCTTTATCCTCCGGAAAAAAAGAGATCATCGCCGAGATCGGCACTGGAAGCGGGGCCCTGGCCGTTGCCCTGGCCAAAGAGCTGCCCCGGGCGTATATCGTGGCTTCGGACATCAGCCGCAAAGCTATTCAGGCTGCGAAGATCAACGCGTCGCGCCACAAGGTTTCCTCCGTGACGGTTGTTCAAGGCAGCTTGTTCGAGCCGCTCCGCTCCCTCTCATTGAAAGGCCGCCTCCATTTCATCGTCTCCAATCCGCCCTATGTTTCGGAGAACGATTGGCGGCTTTGCCAGCCAGAAATCCGCTCCCACGAGCCCAAGAGGGCGCTTGTTCCGGGGAAAACCGGGCACGAGTTTATCGAACGCCTGATTCAAAGCGCAGCGGAATATCTCCGGCCGTTGGGCTATCTTATTTTTGAAATCGGGGAGGGACAGGCAGACCGAGTGCGATCTCTGCTTGGTGACCGATGGAGAAGTATCAAAATCACAAATGACCTCGGCGGAATTCCTAGAGTTGTTGAATGCCGCAAATGAGAGATATGATTTTTCTGGGTGCATGTCCGTACGGGACCCAGAAAAAAATACCCGCCTATTTTTTAACCCTTGTGATCAGCTCGGAATATCCTTCGATGTCGGGGATATAAGAAGTCGTCTCAAAGCGGATTTTTTCCCATTTTTCAAGCTTGAGGGAACAGAAGGCATCCACGATTTGAGGGTCAAATTGCGTCCGCGAGTTCTTGACGATCTCCCTTTTGGCGGCTTTGAAATCCCGGACTTTGCGGTAGGGTCGGTGGGAAGTAATAGCATCGAGGGCATCGGCAAGGGAAAAGATCCTGGCTTCGAGGGGAATTTTGTCTTTCAAGAGCCCCGCGGGATAGCCCTTGCCGTCGTATCGCTCGTGGTGACAAAGGATAATATTCCCCACAGCCTTGACCAGCTTGATCTCTTTGACCAGCCCGAAGCCCAGGGATGGATGCAGCTGGATTTTTTTCCATTCGTCTGGAGCCAGGCTTCCCGGCTTCTTGAGAACGGCATCCGGGATCGCGATTTTTCCGATGTCATGGAGCAGGGCGCCCTTTCGGATATCGTCCAGGGCGGCCGCGTCATGGAGGCCGAGGATCTTGGCCAGGACCTGACTGTACTTGGCGACTGTCTGTGAATGGCCGAAGGTCTCGACATCCCTGAGGTCCAGCGCCGTCATCAGGTTTTGCAGGGTCGAGTCATAGATCTCTTCAAGCTCCATGGCCCGCTTGATGTTTTTGGTTTGTTCAAGCCTCAGCCGGCGCAGGTTCTTGAGATAGATCGCGTTCTGCTCCAAGAGATCTCTCTTGTTCAATTCATTCTTGACGGCCGATAAAATGCTGAGATAATGCCCGGAAGCGGTGAGATGGTCGATGATGCCGCTTTTAAGAAGCTCGATGCCCGGCTCCAAGTTTTGGTGGTCGGAAAGGACGATGATCGAAAGCAGGGGATGGCTTTCCTTCAATCCGCTCAAGACCCGGGCTGGGTCGTCTGCCAGGCACTCGAGGCCGGCGACCATGAGCGATAATTTGTTTTCATCCTGAAGGAGCTTGAGGCTTTGGGTCCAGGTGGCGGCCGTCACCACCTCGACGTCGAAAGTGCGAAGCAGCCGGGCTAGGGATTCTCGCCTGGCGCCGCTTTCTTCCAAGAGGAGAATCTGGCGCGTCTTCATGGGATTGGTGGTGCGCTTTCTTTATACTTTATTTTTTGATAAGATTCAAGGCATCAAGAATTCGGGTCCTCCTACCCGATGCTCCGCCAAAAAAGAAGATTGACCCGGCACGGATGAGAATTCGGTAGGGAAACCCGAATTCTCAGGGGATTCCGGGCAAGGTGACAAAACCCTATTATGTTCACCCTTAGGGGTGACCGGAACCAGGGAAAAATCCCCTTGAGAATCGTCCGGAAAGGTGATTGAAGAGCCCGCTCCCGTTGTTTACCATAGTGTTGACACGAAGCGAGGTCAAGAAGCGCGAGAGGCTTCTGGAGGAGATCCTCTCCTTCAGGGCATGAGCCTTGTTTGAAGGACGTGTGAAGTTCGATGAGGAGAACGACTATGACGCCAAAGGGAGATGTTTTGGATGAATCAACCTTGATCATCACCGAGATCGAAAGCAACCTGGAGAAAGCCCTGCAGAAGCGGAAGGAAGAAATCGAGCGCGAATTCCAGGAAAGGATTCGGCGCGAGAAAGAGGAATCGGAAAAGAAAATGTCCATGATCCAGCAGGAGTTTGAAAAGGAAAAGGAAACCTTGAAAGATTACAGGGGAGCGATTTCCGAATTCGAGACGGTCCGGGACGCCCTCCAGGGCCAGATCAACGAGCATTTGGAGAAAGGCGTTCTTCATCAAAGAGAGATCGAGAAGCTCACGGCCCTGACCCTGGACGAGCTGAAAGCCGTCAGCGAGCTCAGCTCTAAGCTGACCGAGATTCGCCGGTCGACCGAAGTGAAAGTCACCGAGCTGAGGACCAAGCTCCGGGAAAAATATGGAATCGTGACCGAAGGTCTGGGAGAGAAGTCCGATACTGAGATCGTGGTGGACCTGGAGCAGGAGCTGAACAAACTCAAGAAAATCAAAGAGCTGTTAGAGACGGATCCCGAGGCCTCCAAAGGGTCGCATGGAAATCCGGGCCACGCCTGGCCCTCGACTGAGCCCACCACCCCTCCCGAAGAGCCCGACCCCCCGCAGGGACAAGCGGAATTCCGGATGCCCGAAATCAACCAGTTCATCGAGGACCTGAGCAAGCAGGCCGAGGAGGCCAAGAACTCCGAACACTTCCAGGAGCTTTCCAAGTTCAAGCCCGACGACAAGCGGGTCGCGCTTGACGATCTCAATTTCCAGACCGTCTTCGAAGCGCTGGAACGATACCGCAAGGCGGAGCCCACGGACTACAACGGCGAAATCAGCTATTTCCAGAACCGAGATCATATGGTTCTCGATGGCGAATCCCTGGTTCGGGCGGTGACCCATATGCTGGAAGATGCCAAGAAAATGTATCAGAAACTCGTCCAGGCCGAGGCGGCCAAAGACCAATTTTTCGTTAAGCAGGAACTCATCAACAGCCAGGAGGTCTTGCGCAAAGTGATCCTGCGCAGCGTCAAAATGTGCGAAAAGGAAAATTGCTCGCTGCCCAAATACACTTCGGATATTTTGAATGTGAACGTCCTCAAGGATGTCCTGGAAAAATTGAATATGGACAACTGGAGCAACGAAGACGATTTTAGCGCCTTTGAGAGCTTTGCCACGAAGCTCAAGGACACATTTTATAAAAAGATCACCCCGCCGGCCGTCTATCTTAAGTCCATCGTGGATGAGCTCGAGGGTTGATCACGGGACGGCTTCCAGACGCCGTCGTTCAGATCGACTGAACGTCCTTTTTTTCCAGCAGGTGAAAATAGGTCTCGAGGAGCTTTTTGTCCTCGGGCGATAAATCTTTGAATTTCAGCCCCGTGTAAAAATACGAGGAATGGGGGGATGCCTGTTGCGAGTACACCACATCCCCTCTGAGAAGGTTGGCCCGGCTTCCTAAAATGAGAAAGAAGTCGACCGTCTTAGCCAGGGGGAACTGCGTTTCCGATGAGATTTTGGTGCCCCCCAGGCTGAGGTCGACGGTCGTGGCCACCTTGTGGCCCCCGTTTTCGTTGTAGATGCACAGGGTGGACGCGTAATAGCGCTCGGATTTTCTTTTTTCCAAGATTAATTTTTCCCGGTCCTGAATGACTCCGGTCCTGCCCATGACGGTGGCCTTGTCGCGGACATAAGCGCACACCTTGTTTTTTGTAATGAGGTTTTCATTGTAGGGGAGGTTCTTGAACCGCTTGCCCTTGGCTTCGGCCAGGGCCATGTCCGCTTCGCCCGCGATTTTCTTGAGAAGAGTTTTTGACGCGGCCCCCGGCGCGGTCAGCTCTTTGCGCGGGAAAATCGTCACTCCGAAACTCATGGTCAGGTTATGCCGGGGTTGGAATTCCTCATGCTCGAAATAGTGGTCTTCGATATTCCGCCGGATTCTTTCCGTGAGGAGGGTGGCCTCTTCGATGTTTTTCACGCCGGCCAGAAAAAAGAGAAATTCCTCGCCCCCATAGCGGCATAGGATGTCATCTTCGCGGATCGATGAGCGGAGGACTCCCGCCAGTTCACGGAGCAGGCGGTTGCCGGCTTCGTGTCCGTTCCGGTCGTTATAGTTCTTAAACCAGTCGACGTCCCCCATGGCCATGGCGTAGGAGTCGACTTCCTGGCGCCGTTTGCCCTGGGATTCGATTTTCTGGATGACCTTTTCAAAGAAGGGGTCCGGCCGGAGGAGCCCTGTCAGGGCATCGAACTGAATAAGGTTCAGCTTGGTCATAGCAATGGAGATGTGCTCGGACAGCCCGCGCATAATCTGCCGGTCTTCCTGGCTGAACCCGCCTTGGCTGACTTTATCGTCGGCGCTCTTATCATAGACCTCGATGGCTCCGATCACGACTTGGTCGTATTTCAGCGGGGTGCAGAGGAGACTATAGAGCGGTGCCCTGAGCTGCCGATAGCGGCCGGAGAATCCGGGATCGGACGCCGCGTTGGCCAGGTTGATCTCCTCTCCCGTGCGGGCGACGGTGGCGGCGAAGTCTTGGGCGAGAAAGAGCGCGACATGCTTTGCGAAATCCGCATGGGACAGGAAGGCGTCATCCCAAACGAGCGGCTTGAGATATTTGCCCAGCGTATCGTTTTCTTCCAGGATGTACAGGGAGATTCCCCTGGCCCGGACAAGGTCCTTGATGTCGAAAACGATGTCCAGGAGATTGTTGACATCGTTAGCGGCGTAAAGCTTTCTAAGGATGTTCTCAAAATTTTCCTTGAGCTTCTGGAAGTGGAGATACCGTGCTTCCAGGGCGATGCGCTTTTCCAGCTCCTTGGCTAACCCTTCTGAGAGCGCCGACCCGATGCTTTTGAGCTCGGCATAGAACTTTTTTAATTTTTTCTCCAGAGATCCCTTCGAGAGGGTCAGACTCTCGACATTGGATTTCAGATGGGCGAAGTCCTGGGCGATTTTGAGGACTCTCTCGCCTCGAGTGATGTCCACGGGCCGAGGCGAGATCATCAGGTAATCCACGAATCGGTCGGCGGGCCAGTGCCTGGTCATCTCCTTGAGCGCTTCCTCCTCTCTTCCTGTCAGGATCAGGCCGGCCGTTTTGTCCGATAACTCCTTTAGGGCGCGGTCGTCGGCCAGTTCTGAATCCACGAGGATCGTCGAAAACGGCATGGATTTTAACAAGGCGACGGTCTTTTCAAGGGTGGAAGAGGTATAGACGGGCCCCAGCTTCTGGCAAAGCTTAGACAGAAACCCTTCCTCTTCGATTTTTTTATTATAGATTAGTATATTGCCCAATACTCCCTTCCCTATACCTTACCTTCAAACCTCAGCTTGGCTTCTACTATATTTATAAGAAATTTTTTTTGCTACGTCAACTACTTTTTTTGACAATTTTCGTCTCTTTTCGCCGGGGGGGTGATTGTCGAGCTTTACCCCTCCAAATTGATTGTGATATATTCAACTGAGGAAAAAAACTCAAGAGAGAGGAGGGATCGATGATTGCCGAGCTGAAGACGCACAGGCCCATTCGGGCGCCCAGAGGTCCGCAGCTGCGCACCAAGGGTTGGTCACAAGAAGGCGCCCTGCGGATGATGATGAATAACCTGGACCCGGAAGTTGGCGAGAAACCCCAGGAACTCATCGTCTATGGAGGAACGGGAAAGGCGGCGCGCAACTGGGAGTGTTTCCGGGCCATTGTCGATAGCCTTAAAAAGCTGGAGAACGACGAGACGCTGGTCGTGCAATCGGGGAAGCCGGTCGCTGTCTTCAAGACCCATTCTGAAGCTCCCAGGGTGCTCATCGCCAATGCCCTCATCGTCCCGAAATGGGCGACTTGGGACGAGTTCCGGCGCCTTGAAGGCTTGGGCTTGACGATGTACGGTCAAATGACAGCCGGAAGCTGGATTTATATCGGGACGCAAGGCATTCTGCAGGGCACGTACGAGACATTGGCTGCTGCTGGCCGCAGGCACTTCGGCGGGAGCCTCAAGGGCAGGCTTGTCCTATCGGCCGGCCTGGGGGGCATGGGTGGGGCCCAGCCTTTGGCCGTGACCATGAACGACGGCGTGGCCATTATTGTCGAGGTGGACAGGCATAGGATCCAGAGGCGGCTGGACACCCGCTATGTCGATACGATGGAGGATAACTTGGATGAGGCCCTCAAGCTGGCCCTGAAGGCCAAGCAGAAAGGGGAGCCTCTATCCATCGCCCTTCTCGGCAACGCGGCCGATGTGCTCCCGGAATTCGTCAGGCGCGGCATCACCCCGGACGTCCTCACCGACCAGACATCTGCTCATGATGAGCTGAACGGTTATGTCCCCCACGGCATCCCCTACGAAGAGGCGCTCAAGCTCAGACGCGAGGATCCTCAGGATTATATTAAGCGGGCTTACGAATCCATGGCAGACCATGTCCGGGCCATGCTGGAACTCCAGGCAAGAGGGGCCAGGGTGTTCGATTACGGGAATAACCTCCGCGGCCAGGCTCAAAAAGGTGGTATCGCAAACGCCTTTGATATCCCAGGATTCGTCCAGGAATATATCAGACCGCTCTTCTGTTACGGCAAAGGTCCATTCCGCTGGGTGGCGCTTTCGGGGAAACCCCAGGACATCTATGTCACGGACGAAGCCGTGCTCAAGGAATTTCCCGAGGATGAGGCCCTTGAGCGGTGGATTCGCAAGGCGCAGAAACAGGTGAAGTTTCAGGGTCTGCCGGCCCGGATCTGCTGGCTGGGCTATGGAGAGAGAAACCGGTTTGGCGCCCTTATCAATCATCTCGTCAAAAAAGGGAAGATCAGCGCTCCGATCGTCATCGGCAGGGATCATTTGGACGCGGGCTCGGTCGCTTCGCCCAATAGAGAGACCGAAGGCATGAAAGATGGCTCGGACGCCATTGCCGACTGGCCGATCCTGAACGCACTTTTAAACGCGGTGAGCGGCGCATCCTGGGTTTCCGTCCACCACGGCGGGGGAGTCGGCATCGGACTCTCGATTCACGCCGGTATGGTGATCGTTGCCGACGGCCAAGCTTCAACGGCGAAACGGCTGGAAAGGGTCCTCACGGTCGACCCCGGTTTGGGCGTGGCCCGCCATGCCGATGCCGGGTACGAAGAGGCCATCCGGTTTGCCAAGGAAAAGAAAATCAAGATTCCGATGGCGGGGAAAAAATAGCTGCGATCTTGCGGCACACAGTGTGCCCTTTGTTCTTTTTGTAAATATTTATAATTAAAGCAAATAGGGATTTGCGTCGGCCGCTTGTGACGTCGATTTCAGGGGGGGGCTCCTAAAAATTTTGTGCTTGTCGCTTAAATTCTTTCTTTTCAACTCATTACGAATATAAAATCAGCCTTCCTTTTGGCACGCGAATTGCTTTGAATCAGGCCTTAAGGAGGTTTTCATGAAAGCATTAAAAAAGCAAGGAGTAAAAGGGTCTTTGGCTTTGTTCTTGACAGCCGCTTTGGCCTGGCTTATCGTCGGGCCGGCTTTTGCCGCGGCTGAAGAAGGCGAGGCGGGTGTCTGCCAAAGGGCTTGGCAGAGGTGTTTGGCAGAAGCCATCATTTCCGGATTATTGTCTTGGGGAGTGACCATCGTTTTATATGTGAGTTTCTGCTTTATCGGATTAGATTTCTGCCTGAAATATGTTGATAACTACGTGTGAACCAGGAGAAGATTGTGCAAAAAAAACATAAAGAACTCACAAAAGCCGCCGCTGTTATCCTGGTCTGCCTGATGTTTGGGCTGGGCGTTCTGCCCGGAAGCCTCCAATCCGGCGTTTGCGAAAACGCCATCAAGGAATGCTTGAACGATTGGTATAACCAGGCCTGGGGTTATATCGGCACGGTGTATTGCGCCATGGGCTACGCTTTTTGTAAAAAATATGTGGATCCCCTTATTTGACCGGATGAAGGCAGATTGAGAAAATGAGGCGCGACCGACGTCGGTCTGGATGAAGGAGGACATTGAAATGAAAATCGGAAGAATGGCATCGATCTCGATCTGCGCAACCATGGCATTGTTGTATCCTCTCTCCATCCGCGCGGGCGAAAAACCTCTAAAAGTGAAAATCCAAGAAGTCCTTTCGATTGGAGCCTTGGATAATGAAACCCTCTTCCAATGGACCGGTGTGGCCTCGGATATTGAGGGATTTATCTATATTTTAGACGGTTTGGACTACTCGCTCAAGAAGTTTGACGCCAAGGGCCAGCTGGTCAAGAAAGCCGGGGGCAAAGGTCAGGGGCCTGGGGAGTTTATGGCCCCCAGGCTCCTGGGCTGCTCCGAGAATTTTCTTTATGCCACGGACCAGGGGATTCTCGGGATCTCCGTCTTCGATAAGGATCTCCGATTCCAGAAGCGCATTCCATTTTCCATGCCGATCAGCGACCTGTTTGTTTTTTCGGATGAGCGAATCGCCGTCGCGGTCATAGGATTCCAGGATCCCGGCAGGATCGTCGTGCTTGACGCTGGGGGAAAAGTTCAGTCGGAGCTCGTCTATCAAAATAAAATGGCCGGGCCGTTGATGGATTCGGTCAGTGCGATCCTGGACGGCCAGGGCGATCTCTATCTTGCCTATGTCTTCCAGGATAAAGTCGAGAGATGGAACAAGAGCGGAACCCTCCTTTGGTCCAAAGACCTCCTGGGCGTCAAGAAAGTCAAAACCGAGAAGCTGAGTGGTTATGTGCTGCCCACAGAGACCTGTCTTAAGGACATTTGCCTCGATCATCGCGGTCACATATTTGTCTTGGGAGGGAGTCGCGCCAAAAATCCCAGCCGTGATGTCTATGTGTTGAGCCCGGCAGGTGGGTTGGTCACGACTTTGACATTGCCCGATACCACCCACTGCATCTACATCGACCATCAAGATTTTATGTACGTGCGGGCCAACGACGGCATCACGCTGAAAAAATATAGGCTAATTTATGAGTAAAGCGGAAGGGGCGAGGCGGTGAGCATCAGCCGAGCGCAAGAACGAAATTCCAAGAGAAACATGAATCCCAGGCGATGGTTTTTCCCGCTGTTTTGTCTCCTGGGCTTATGGCCGGTACGGGCCGCCCTTTTCATCTGTTGCTCGTCCACGGCCGGCGACGGGGCAGCCAGACCTTCGGCCATCTCTGGGAGAAAAACGCTCTGTTTGATCCTGATCGATTTTGACACTTTTTTTTGCTCGCCCTGCCTCGCCCCTCTGCTGGAGTTCTGCCAAGCCCTTCCTGGGCCCATCCAGGAAGAAAGACTGCGGGGGATTTTGGTCTACAGCCGCCGCTCCGACGAAAGCGAAGACAGCCGTTATGCCCGGATCGTGCAGACAAAAATGCAGGGATTTATCAAAGCCAACGACATCCGATTCCCGATTGTCCTTGACGAACACCATCTTTTCAACGGCCTTCTGAAATCGAATACTCAAGCTCTTCTGTTCGATGATCGGCGGCAGGTGGTTCGAAAATTTTCATTTCCCTTCCAGCCGGGAGAAAAAAGCGACATCCTGAAGCTCTTATTAAGCAACGACGGGGGGTAAAACGATCTATCATTCGGTTCGGAGGCAGCGATGATTCATAAAGAGCGCATTAAGTCCCTGAATGCCAAGGACAGCCAAAGAGGCGACTATGTTCTTTACTGGATGCAGGCGTCCCAGCGTGCCGGATGCAATCATGCTCTGGAATATGCGGTTCGGCAGGCCAATGAATTGAGGCAGCCGCTGGTGGTATTTTTCGGGCTCACCGACCGTTTCCCCGAGGCCGATGAGCGGCATTATGCTTTTCTGCTCGAAGGACTGGCCGAGGTCGAGCAGGAGCTGAAAAGGAAAGGGGTCCGGCTGGTCGTCCGCGCGATCTCTCCCGAGCACGGCGCCCTGGAAATGTCCCGACGGGCATCGCTGGCCGTCGTCGACCGCGGCTACCTAAAAATCCAGAAAGCTTGGAGGATGAAGGCGGCGGGCGATATGGAGTGTCCGCTGGTCCAGGTGGAGGCGGACGCCGTTGTGCCGATCGAAGAAACCTCCTCCAAGGAAGAATATTCAGCAGCGACGATCCGCAGAAAAATTCATTTGAAGCTCAGAGATTTTCTTGTTCCTTTGAAGGAGCGCAAGCCCCTGAAAGACTCGCTGTCCTTGGAGTTTGAGACGCTCGAGCTGGACGATATCGAAAAAATATTAAGAGGGCTCGACATCGCGCGGAGCGTCAAACGAACGGCCTTTTTCCGGGGCGGCACGGCCCAAGCTCGAAAGCGGCTCCAAGTGTTCATCAAGAATAAGCTCGGCCATTTTTCGGACTTGAGGAACAACCCGACCGCGGACTATTGTTCGCAGATGAGCCCCTACCTTCATTTCGGGCAAATCTCGCCCCTCGAGATCGCTCTCGAGATTTCCGAAACCGGAAGCCCGGGAACTGAGGTCTATCTCGAGGAGTTGATCGTGCGCAGGGAACTCAGCCTGAATTTTATCCGGTATAACGATCACTATGAGTCCTTTGAGGGAATTCCGTCCTGGGCGCAAAAAACCTTGAAGCTCCACGAGGCGGATCCCCGGCCCGTTGTCTACACGCGAGACGAATTGGAAGCGGCCGAGACCCATGACCCTTATTGGAACGCAGCCCAGCGGGAAATGGCCCTCAAAGGCAAGATGCACGGTTATATGCGGATGTACTGGGGCAAAAAGATCATCGAGTGGAGCCGCACTCCGGAAGAGGCATTCGTTACAGCGCTCTATCTAAACAATAAATATGAGCTGGACGGCCGCGACCCAAATGGATACACGGGGGTGGCTTGGTGCTTCGGCAAGCATGACCGGCCCTGGCAGGAGAGAACAATTTTCGGCAACGTCCGCTATATGAATGACCGTGGGCTGTTGAGGAAATTCGACGCCGGTCGCTATGTGAATATGGTCGAGCAGTTGAAGAATCCTGAGCCAACGGCCTGAGCCCCTGATAAGCCAAAACATTGTCAAATGGGCCGAAGAATGATAATTTCTTGGCGACATGATGCACGATGCCATTGTCATAGGCGCGGGGATCGGAGGCCTGACCTGCGCGGCCAAGCTTGCCAAGAGCGGGTTGCGAGTCCTGGTCCTGGAAAAGAACCAGCACATCGGGGGGACGAGCTACATTTTCAGGCGGGGCGGCTATTCTTTCCCGATGGGACCGCTGTCCATCGGCTTCCCCGACCGGGTCAAAGCTTTCTTGAACGAGCTGGGTATCCAAGCCGGGGTGGAGTTTAAAAGAAATCATTTTCAATTGATAACCCCAGACCTAAATATCGTCTATTCGCGCCCGATTTCGATCCTCAGAGACGATCTCAAACAGGTCTATCCGGAAGAGTCCGCAGCCATCGACGCGATCATGGCCGAGATTGAGAACATCATCAGGCTCACCAAAGATATGGATCGCTGGCACCCGGATTTTTTGGCAGGATTAAAAAAGAAAAAGGCGCTCGAGAATCTCAGCTTTTCAGACAAGAAGAAGATGGCCGCCATCAAGAGGGCTGAGGGCCTTTCTTCCCGCGAGATTCTTGACAACAATATCGACAATGTCCATCTGAAAAACCTGATCGGCTCTCAGGGAACATATCCACCTGAAATGTCGCTGCTCAATCTGGCCTTTATGTGGAATGTCATGTCCGAAGTGGGCATCTGGTTTCCCTCGTGCGGAATTCATGGACTTTGTGACCTGCTCCAGGATGCCGTTCTTGCTCGCGGCGGGGAAATCCAGACGGCCGTGCCCGTCACGGAGATCCTCGTTCAAAACAAGCGCGCCGAAGGCGTGCGCACGGCAAAAGGGGATGTCTGCCGCGCCGGCTGGGTGGTTTCTAATGCCGATTATAAAAAAACGATCCTGGAACTAATGGATCCATCCCATTTCGAGCGGTCTTTTCGGGAGATTGTCCGAAATGTTCCCTATACCGACTCTGAGTTGTGTGTTTATCTGGGAGTCGATCCGCGACGGGCGGACCTCAGCGGGATGAAGGCCCCACATGTTTTCCTCCGGAAAAAAGTCCGGCCGGAGGCCGCTGGGCATCCAGAGGATTTTGATAACCGGGAAATCGAAATCTGCCGATGGTCCGACAATGCCCCGGACTCTGTCCCTGCCGGCCGCTTCTCTCTTATTCTTCGGGTGAGCTTTCCCTATGAATATTTTTCTTCCTGGCGGACAGGGGAGAAGGCGAGAAAAAACGGCTATCAGGAATATAAAAACCAACTCGCCGGGGAACTCATCAAAACAGTCGAGAGCGTCCTGCCCGGGCTCTCCGACTCAATAGAAGTCGTCGAGATTGCCACGCCCCTGACTTATCGGGATTGGGGGCAGAGATCTCGCGGGTCGATCGCGGGCTGGACATGGTCCGCGGGACAGGCCTCCCTTCTTCCGGGAAGGCTTTTGATCGAGACTCCGATCCAGAATCTGTTGATGGCGGGGATCTATGCAGCCAGAGAGCTCTTCCTTGGAGGTGTTCCCACGGCCATGCACACGGCTGGTCTCGCCGCGGACATGGTCTCGGAAACACAGGCCGGAACCGGCCGATGATTATTTCCAAATGTGATGCTTCTCGACCATGTGGTGGGGATAGTATGACATCTTGGCGCGGCGCAGCCCGGGGATTCCCATATCCTGCTCGCGATTGACATAGGCGAAGGCCGACCATTCGTTTTTCACGAATTCACGGTTCATCATTTGGGAAAGCCCGTCGTATTTAGGGTTGACGATCTCGATGTGGATCACGGCTGTCTCTACACTCAGGGGCTCTCCGATCGAAAACGCTTCGATCTTGCCCTCCACCTCGATCGCGCCGCCCGAGAGGCCGAGCGCTTCAAAATGAGTCAAACCTTCCTGAATGGCCTCGTTTTGAGCGCTGATCATTTTGGTCGTCAATGATTTGTCTTCCAGCCATTCTCTAAAAAGGCGCTGGCAGTCTTCAAGGTGCCCGGGCACGAGCTTCACATAGGCGTAAGAGTGTTCTCGCTCGAACTTCCTGATCCGGTTGCGCTTGCCGTCATACTTTTTGCCCCTGAGCTCAATGAGATCTTGGGTTCGGTAGACGTAATCAAAATTGTTGCGGTCGGGCGCGCAATGGAAGCCGGAACACCATCGGGAAGCAAAGGAGGTGGGGATCCGCGACAGGCGAGGAGCGCAGGAGAGGCAGGTACGGATGGTGTCGGGAATATCATTCTCTCCGATGGGCTGTAGAAAATAGGCCGGTTCATCGGGGGGCTCGAATTGGAGGCAGAGGTTGTCATGGATGATTGTCAGCTTGGGATGGTCGTATTTTCTCCAGATGAAGGTGTTACCGAAGTTGACTTCGCAGACCTCTGCCGGATAGCGGCTGATAAAGGCCAGGATGGTCTCCTGATCTTCGAGACCGACCACCTTAAACTCGGGGAAGCGCGGTAAGTTCATCGGGATGTCCTGATCATGACTGTGCAAAGCTCCTTCGGACAGCCTTCACACCACTCGGGAGCTTTTTTCATGGAGGCGGGGAATTGGGTGGACTTCTCAAATCCGCCTTGTTCGAAGAAGCCGGGGATGATGGTGGCCAGGTAGATATCGCGGTCGGCATTCAGGAGCAAGGCATGGACCAGCTTCTGCCCGAGGCCTTTTCCGCGATATCCGAGGCTGACGCCGAGGGCGCACAGTTCATGACAATCGGCGTGTTTTTTGAGGCCGACCATACCGACGATCCGGCCCGCGTCCTCGGCCACCCAATAGGAATCTTTGTTCATCCTTTCATAGTCCAGGCCGAGCTCCTTGGCCAGGGCGACGATCTGAGAGAAATCTTCTTGGCGGGCGCTTCGGATGACCATAAGCCGCTATTATACCACTTTCTCCCCAAATTTGACCGTCGGTTTCCGGCGGCTTGCGCCAAGAAACCGATCGTCGGGGATTCCAAGGGGGTATGCCCCCTTGGTCGCAGGGCGTGGGTTCATGCCGCGCCTCCCAAACGCGATTCCAATGTCCACGCGAAAATTCATCGCAAAATGCTCCTTGGAAGGAAGGCAGTGAGCGAAGCGAGCGTTGGAAGGAAACCCTTTTCCAGGGTTTCCGTCCAAGAGTGTCCGGCCGGGTCTTCCCGGCGCCCGTTGGAGGGGTCTTCCCCCCAAATTTGACCGGGCTCAGAGGCTATGCTATATGTAATGAGCCCAATCGTTTGCCAAAATGAACACTCTTAAAACCGGAATCGAGCAGGTCAGAAAATGGTGACTGTGCGTTTTGCCCCGAGCCCGACAGGATACCTCCATCTTGGCAGCGCCAGGACCGCGCTCTTCAACTGGCTCTGTGCCCGACATGCGGGCGGACATTTTCTCCTCCGGATCGAGGATACGGACAGGGTCCGTTCGGACAAGAAATTTCTGGACGAGATCCTGGAGGACCTGGCCTGGCTCGGCATCAGCTGGGACGCCCCGCCGATCTTCCAGAGCGAGCGGTTTGGCCTCTACAGGCAAAAGGCCGAAGAGCTGCTGAGCCAGGGAAAAGCTTTCCGGGAAGGGGATGCCGTCATTTTTAAGATCGGTGCGGGCCGGACCATCGATGTGGAGGACATGATCCACGGCCGCATCACGTTTCAAACCGACAATATCAAGGACCAGGTCCTAATCAAGTCTGACGGCTCGCCGGCGTATAACTTTTCTTGTGTCGTGGACGATTCGTCTCAGGGAATCAGCCATATTTTGCGCGGCGATGACCATATCTCCAACACTCCCAAACAAATCCTTTTTTATGAAGCGCTCGGCCTTACCCCGCCCCGCTTTGGCCATATGCCGCTGATCATGGGACCTGACGGAGCGAAGCTTTCCAAGCGGCATGGCGGCGTCGCTGTCCAAGAGTACAAGAAGGAAGGGTTTTTGCCGGAAGCGCTGGCCAATTATCTTTTCCTGCTGGGATGGACGCCGCCCACGGAAACAGAGATCCATCCTCTGGGCGAGGCGGCCAAGCTGTTTGAGATATCCGCCATGAACGACGTCCAAGCCAAGTTCGACAGCCAGAAGCTCAAATGGATCAACGGCGAATATATCATGAAAAAACCCACCCTTGAGCTTGCCCCTCTCATCAAAGACCAGCTGATAAGAGAAGGATGGGGGATAGCCGGGATATCTGACGATTATCTGACCAGTCTGGTCGACTTGTACAAGATCCGGATCAAGACATTTCATGAATTCGCCGAGCTCACCGAGAGCTTTTTCAAGGACGATTTTTCCATTGAAGCAGAGGGAAAAAAGAAATACCTGGACCGACCGGAAAGCCGCGATCTCCTGCGGGATTTTGCCGGCCGGCTCGAGAAAATCGATGTTTTCCAGCAGGAGGCGATCGAGGCCGTCTGCCGCGGCCTGGCTCAGGAAAAAGGCATAAAAGCCGCCGACGTGATTCATCCGGCGCGCCTGGCCCTTACGGGGAAAACGCGCGGGGCCGGGCTTTTCGAGCTGATGGAGATTCTGGGGAAAGAGAAGGCGATTCGACGCTTGAGGGTGGCTGCGCTATGAGCATACCGAGATCCAAGGACAATTTCATCCGCGACATGATCAACGTGGACATCCAGCATAACAAAAACCGGGGACGCGTTCAGACGCGCTTCCCGCCCGAGCCGAACGGATACCTGCATATCGGCCACGCCAAGTCCATCTGCCTGAATTTCGGGCTGGCCGCCGATTACCGCGGCCAATGCAACCTCCGTTTTGACGACACGAACCCCGAGACCGAGGAAGAGGATTATGTCCGCTCGATTAAGGACGATGTCCGATGGTTGGGGTTTGACTGGGAAGACCGGGAATTCTATGCCTCGGATTATTTCGAGCGGCTCTATGAATTCGCCGAGGACCTTATCCAAAAAGGGAAGGCCTATGTCTGCGAGCTGAGCGCCGACGAGGTCAGCGAAACCCGGGGCACGCTGACGAAGCCGGGACAGGATAGCCCCTACCGGGACCGCTCGATGGAGAAAAACCTGGACCTGTTCCGGCGGATGCGGGCCGGAGAGTTTCCGGACGGCTCCAAGACGCTCCGGGCCAAGATCGATATGGCCCATCCCAATTTGCTGATGCGCGATCCTATTCTTTATCGGATCCGGCGGGCCAATCATTACCGGAGGGGTGACGCCTGGTGCATTTATCCCACTTACGATTGGGCCCACGGCCAGTCGGATTCGATCGAAGGAATCACCCATTCGATCTGCACGCTCGAGTTTGAGGTCCACCGGCCGCTCTATGACTGGTATCTCGATCAATTGGGCATACATCACCCCCAACAGATCGAGTTCGCCCGCCTCAACCTCAGCCACACGGTCCTGAGCAAGCGAAAGCTCCTGCAACTTGTCAAGGAAGGATATGTCAGCGGGTGGGACGACCCACGGATGCCCACGATTTCAGGATTCAGGCGGCGGGGCTATACTCCGGAATCGATCCGGAATTTTTGCGACGAAATCGGCGTGGCCAAGATGAACAGCATCGTGGATGTGGCCGTGCTCGAAAACAGCCTTCGTCAGGAGCTCAACAGGAAGGCCCCTCGGGTGATGGCCGTTCTCCGACCGCTGCGCGTCGTGCTCGTCAATTATCCTGAAGGCCGAGTGGAGGAGTTCGACTGCATCAACAATCCTGAGGACCCGGGCATGGGAGCCCGCAAGGTTCCTTTCTCAAAGGTCCTATATATTGAACAGGACGATTTCATGGAGACCCCGCCCAAGAAGTTCTTCCGTCTGGCGCCCGGCCGCGAAGTGCGGCTGCGCTATGCCTATCTCATCACATGTGTGAATGTCGTGAAGGACCCGAAAACGGGCCAGATCGTCGAGCTTCATTGCACTTATGACCCAGCCACCCGGGGCGGCGATGCTCCCGACGGCAGGAGCCCCAAGGCAACATTGCATTGGGTCTCGGCGGCCCATGCCCTTTCGGCGCAGGTTCGCCTTTACGACACTCTATTTACAAAAAGAGACGCCGGGGAAATCGATGAAGCGGCCGATGAGGGGGCCGACTGGAAGTCGAACCTCAACCCCAAATCTTCGGAAATCCTGAACGACTGCCGGCTTGAGCCGAGCTTGAAAAATGCGGCTCCGGGAAGCCGTTTTCAATTCGAGCGGCTCGGTTATTTTTTCGTGGATTTAAAGGACTCTGCCGCGGAAAAGCCCGTTTTTAATCGCACCGTCACTTTGCGCGACACCTGGGCTAAAATTACCAAGGCCGGCAGAGAAAACGAATAGAAGACCCCCTTCTCCCATCAGGAGAGAAGGGGGTCTTTTTTACAAAAAATTCAGTTCTCTGGCGCGACCCGCCGACCCAATCAAAAATTCTTATTTGTCGGCGTAAGCGAAGACCGTCAAGAAGCCGTGCTGGCTGATTTTGGCGATCAGCTCGCCGCTCGTTTTTTCCACGCTGTCGCTTGTCTGGTGGTAATCCGTTGTCATTGCAGCCATGTAATAGATAAAGGGGAGCTTGACGCCTGCAAACGAAGCATGGTCGGACCCGCCGCTGCCCACGCCAAGGGCATTCCCGCGCAAGGCTAGGTCGAGGCCGACGTATTTGTTCATCTCGCGCGCGATGTCCCCGAAGGGGGTGCCGTCCGTGATATTGACAGTGACAAACCAGGGGGCGCGGATCTTCTTGACCAATTCCTCAGCACCGGGGACGTTGTACTGCCTGACCGAGCGGGCCAGGGTCGTATCGTCGAAGGGCCGGCTGATCATGTCGTAATTGAGATAGCCGACGGTTTTTTCGAGCGGAAAGATCGGGTTCAGTGTGTAATAGCGGCTGCCTAGCAATCCTTCCTCTTCTCCCGTCCACAGAGCGAAAACGATCGAGCGCTTCGGCTTGACCGGGCTGGCGGCCATCGCCTTGGCGATGTTTAGGACACCGACCGAGCCCGAGCCGTTGTCGTCGGCGCCGTTGTAGACATAATCTTCCCATGCGCCAAGATGGTCATAGTGAGCCCCGACAACGAAATATTCATCCTTGAGCTTCGGATCAGAGCCTTCGATGATGCCGAGGACGTTGATCCCCCGAATGAGGGCCGTTTTGGCCGTTGTGGAGATGGTGACCTTCGTCCCGGACAAGTCTATGGAGGCGGGGGTGAGGACGATTTTGCCCTGCTTATCTGTCGTCTCGATCTTCTTCTTCAGGTCGTCGATCGTCTGACCCGTCGCTTCAAGGATTGCATTCGCCATTTCCCTGGTGATGGTCATTGTCGTCGCACCGCCGCCCATCGGTCCGCCTCCGGCTACTCCGGGGATTGACAGACTCTGGCGGGGCTTGTTGATAATCGGCCGTTCATCATTGGGCCGTCGGACTGTCGATAGGGCGCGGTAAATATCGCTGTCCCGGCCAACGTTCTGGACCTGGAAAATGGCCGCCGGGCCGAACTTCTGGATTTCGGTGATTTTATTGAATCTTCCGCCCTGGCCGCCGCCACGCGGTCCCATGAACGCCATCTGAGGTCCCCCAGCCGGCGCCGCTGGGAAGTATTTTTCCTTCAGCTCTTTTTTCGTCTGGAAAGGCGACTGGGGATTGTCGCGGCCCGGGGCCTCGGTCAGGAGGAGCACGATCTTGCCCTTGAGGTCAAAACCCTTGAGCTCATCGAACTTGATCGATGGCTCCTGAATGCCGTAGCCGACGAATACCACTGGTGCCGATAGGGTTTCAGGATTCCCTCCGCGGCCCATGGCTTGATAATCGATGCCGGACACGAACGTGCGCGTCTTCAAGGCGTTGCCCTTAACGACCTGGAGGCTCATCGAACTCTGGACATCCGATGTCGACTTGAGGGCAAACTCCTGGAAGTAGGTCCGCTCGGGGGGGGTCGCCGGCACAGCGCCTTGCCCTCTTGCACCGCCCATGCCTCTGCCGCCGCCGAAACTGGGCAGGTCGCCGGCAGGCTTAACGCCCCACAGCTTGAGGAGCGAAGCCGCATACTCGGCGGCTATGGCGTAGCCGCGGGTTCCGGTCTCGCGGCCTTCCATCCAGTCGGACGCCACGAAGGTCAACATGGCAATGGAGTCCTTGGCTGTGATGGACTCCAATCCCGCTTTATACTTGTCAGGTGCGGGCTGGGGCTTGTCGACCAAGTTCAAGGCCTTCTGGACGTCCTCGAGCTTCATCTGCTGCTGTGGAGGCATCTGGGCCTGCAGCGAGAAGATGAGGAAGAACACAAAAAGCGCGATCAGGATGTTTTTTTTCATGCGTCTCCTTTCATGCATAATAAGACATCACTACTATTTAGACGACAGCGTCTGATCATTTCTTCCATGTTTTTTCCCCCTTTTTATTTACAAATCAGAATTTTTGCGAGCGGTTGATATGCCCCGTGGCTTGCCACGGGGAACCGCTCGAGAGGGTTCCAAGGGGGAGTCGCCCCCTTGGTCGCAGGGCGGGGTTTCATGCCCCGCCCAAGAAGGGGAGGCAGGGCGGCCGGGTCTTCCCGGCGCCCGTTGGAAGGGGTCTTCCCCTCCAAATTGACTCGAGGCGGGCTTTTCAAACCCAAAGCCCTCCTTCAGGAATGCCTTGCGGATTCTTCTTGGCCCGGTCTATGCTTGTCGCTTCTTGATGATCCTAATACCACTTGGCGATGGTAAAGGTATGGCTGTGGCCGCTGTCAGTGGATGTTTCGATTTGGACCGAGCTTCCATTCTTGACGGAATTCAGTTGGTCTTGCGTCATCGTAAACGTGTGGCTGTGTCCGCCCGAGGTCGACGTCTGGCGCGAAATCCCCCCCGTGGGCGGGGTGTCGACTTCCGTCTTTTGGATTGTGATGGTATGAGTATGAGACTGGTCCCAAATATTTCCATCTTCTTTGCCGGCATTGACAATTTCATTTTTTTAATGGTAAGTCTATCTTCAAATGCGGCGCTATGCGGCTATCCTATCCATCGTCCTGGGAATCCTCAGCGGTCTCCTTTTCCTCCAGCCTGTCGCTGCGCCCGCGACGGAGAGCCGGTTGCGCGTGCTCATCTTGTCCGGGAAAAATAATCATTCCTGGCAGGAGACGACCCCCGCCCTGAAGAAAATCTATGAAGATAGCGGCCGGTTCGTCGTCGAGGTCGTGAACGACCCCTCGACCTGCCATGTTCAAACGTTTAAAACGTTCGACGTCATCGCCAGCAACTGGACGAATTATCCCAGCGGGGATCGAGAATGGGACCAGGATGTGGAAAAAGCATTCTTGGAGTTCGTGCGCTCGGGGAAGGGATTTGTGCTTTTTCATGCCGGCGGCGCCTGCTTTCCTTCTTGGCCTGAATACCAAGCTTTGATCGGCGCAACCTGGGGAAGCCAAACCGGGCATGGCAGCTATCACAATTTCAACGTTTCGGTGACAGATAGGAGCCATCCGATCACCCGGCTGGTTGATGATTTTATCATCATGGACGAGTTGTGGCATCGCATGGAGGTCAAGCCGTCGGCCCACGTTCTTTGCCAAGCTTATTCCGACATAACCCAAGGCGGCACCGGCCGATGGGAGCCTGTCGCATTCAGCTCAAACTTCGGCCGGGGACGCGGCTTTTATCTCGTCCTCGGCCACGATGTCCAAGCCATGATGAACCCCAACTGGAAAATGCTATTGCTGCGGGGCACGGAATGGGCGGCAATAGGCAAGTCTGCGATCGAGGTCCCCTTCGATGTTTTGGGAATGCTACAAACCGCGGCCGACTACACTCGGTCCGAGTCACGGGAGCAGCTGGCCGTCTTGGCACAACTTATCCAGTCAACATCTCGAAACCCGACTTGGCGCAGACAATTGGCCAAAAAAATGGCTGAGAGGCTGGGATCCAGCGCCACCGAAGACTTTAAAATATTTATCTGTGAACAGCTTTCATTGATCGCCACTCCGGCCGAGGTGCCTCTTTTGGTGAAGGAGCTGGGCGATGAAAAACTGGGATTTCATGCCCGCCTGGCCTTGGAAAGGCTTCCCGGAAGCGAGGTTTTGAAAGCCCTTAGAGACTCGATCCGCGGACTGAGCGGCCGGCCGCTCATCGGCGTGGTCAATACCCTTGGTGAGAGGCGGGATACGCAAACAATCAAGATTCTCAGCCGATATCTTAAACAAGGACAGGACGCCGAAGCGATTTCCGCCGCTCTGCAAGCGCTGGGCAAAATCGGAGGGGACGAAGCCGTTGAGGCACTGGCGGCTTGCGAAGCGCGTCTCCCGGCCGACTTGCGCCCTCATGTGGGCGATTCCCTAATAAAGTGTGCCGAAGGATATGAGTCGGCCGGCAAAAGCGGCGAAGCCGCCAAAATCTACAAGAAATTAATCAATTCCGCGCAGCCGCCTCATATCCGAGCCGCCGCTTTTCTCGGGGTTGTCCGATGCCAGAAAAACCAGGCGGAAAAGCTAATCCTCGACGCCCTTGGAAGCGGAGATGAAACTCTACAGTCAGCGGTCATTCGTATCATCGGGACTCCGCAAGGCAAAGACATTGCCCGCACGGCAGCCTCCCGGATTATGACTTTGCCCGAGCCCCTTCAAGCGCAGCTCATTTATGTCTTAGCGGACCTCGGCGATGGAGAAATCCTTGCGGAGATAAATAATGCTCTTTCGAGCAGCAGCCGTCCGGTCAAAATGGCGGCGCTTCATGCCATCGGGCACTTGGGCGATTCTTCGAGCCTGGAGCGGCTCATTGGCATGATTGAAGGAGCCGAAACCGCAGAGCTCGCCGCTATTAGGAAAAGTCTAGCTCACCTTCGAGGCCCTGATGTCGATGACTTGCTGATCGGCATGCTTGACAGATCCAGAGCGACCCCCGTCAAGCGGGAAGTTATTATCGCCCTGGCCTCCCGCGGAAGCCGCCAGGCAGTGCCCGTTTTGCTGAAAGCCGCTCGAGACGACACGAGCGGGATCCGGATAGAAGCGTTGAAAGCCCTGGGGATTCTGGCCGATGGAGCATTAAGTCCGGCGCTTGTCCAGATGCTTCGCGACGATAGATACAGCGGCGAGAGGCAATCCATCGAAAGAGCCCTTGCCGGCATGGGCCGACGCGACAAGACGCCCGACCGGGTCATCGATGTCATTCTGGCTGCGCTTCCAGAATCAATGGCGGCAGCGAAGGAGTCGCTGCTCGGAGTCCTCGGAAGGTTCGGCGGTGATCGAGTCCTTCAGGCAGTTCGGACATTTGTGAGGGATGCCGATCCTGACCTCCGAAATGCGGCTGTCCGGGTTCTCTCTGATTGGCCCGATAGGACTCCTCTTGGTGATCTTTTAGCAATAGCCCATGATGCTAAAGAGACGGTGCCGAAAGCTCTGGCCCTCCAAGGAGTTGCCAATCTCGTTGGAAAGGCCGCCGACATACCGGTCGAAGAAAGAGCCGGGACCATCGAACAAGCCATGGGGCTTGCTGACTTGACGGAGACAAAAAAGCTGCTGATAAGCGTTTTGGGAAGACTGCCCTCGCTAAAGGCTCTTCATGTCGCCATGTCCTGTCTTGAACAGTCGGAAATCGTCGATGAAGCCGGAATGGCGGTGGCCGATATTTCGCGGGCCATCGGCAAGGATTATCCGAAAGAAGCGCAGGATGCTTTGGGCAAGGCTCTGGATCATGTCCAATCGCCGGCCGTAGCAGACAAGTTACGCCTTGTTCTTTCTGAGCTGGGGCTTAAAAAATGAGAAGCCAAAGATTATCGAGAAGAGATTTCTTGAAGAGAGCAGCGGCCACTACCGTTGGCGCTCTTGCGGCATCTTCCATCGTCACGTCCAGGGCATTGGGAAGCGCGACGATCCCACGGGCCAGCGACCGGGTCACCCTCGGGCATATCGGTGTTGGAGGGCAGGGCAGGGGGCTGCTTAATGGGTTTCTAGAGGTGAATGGCTGCCAGAGCATTGCCATTTGCGATCCATTCAAAAACAGGCGGGAAGCCAACGCGGAATTGATAAGCCAAAAGTATGCGGATTTGAGTGGAAGGGGCGAATATCAAGGATGCGCCGCCTATGAGGATTTCCGTGAACTGCTGGCCCGTCCCGACATCGACGCCGTCGTGATCGCGACGCCGGATCATTGGCATGTGCCGATCGCTCTGGCGGCGGCCCGGGCGGGCAAAGATATATACGTCGAAAAACCTCTCGGCATCAGCATCAACCAGAACAAAGCTCTGCGGTCGGCCCTCCATCGCTACGGCAACATTTTCCAGTATGGCACGCAACAGAGATGCTTCAACACTCACTGCGCCTTCGCCTGTGAGCTTGTCCAAAACGGCTATCTCGGCATGATCAAGGAGATCCACGTTGAAGCACCAGCTGGGACTTCAGGAGGATCGACCGTGCCCGCACCGCTCCCGGAAGGATTTAATTATGACCTTTGGCTGGGCCCTGCTCCGGAAAGCCCGTACACCGTCGATCGCTGCACCAACCTGGGGACTTATCATGTCTATGATAACGCCTTGGGTTTTATCGCCGGCTGGGGCGCCCACCCTCTGGATATCATGCACTGGGGATATCCTCAAATTCCAGTCGAATACCAAGGGACGGGGACGATCCCTCTCGAGGGGCTTTTCAATACCGTGACCAACTGGATCATCCGGGGACGTTTCGCGGACGGAGCGCTTTTCACATTTAAAGACGGTCCGGACAAAACGACTTTCGTCGGGGAGGAGGGATGGATTGCGGCCTCACGAGAAGCCATCGACGCGAACCCTAAAAATTTGCTGACAGCGGTCATCAAGCCGGGCGAAACCCATTTACTGCAGAATGCCAACCACTATCAAAACTTCATCGATTGCGTCAAATCGCGTCGGCCTCCGGCCAGCCCTATCGGAAGCGCCGTCCAGTCGGACTTTGTCAGCCACTTGAGCGATATCGCCATCCGAACCGGGCGAACAATCCACTGGGATCCTGTCAGGGAAGAGATCATCGGTGATGAAATGGCCTCCCGAATGCTCATCCGGCCGATGAGAAGCCCCTGGCGGCTATGACCGTGTTTCCCATTCTCAACACTTGAAATTCTTCGACCTTTCAAGACGGTTGGGGCAGGCTAGGCCGCCAAGGCTGAGGATTCACGGCGTTTCGAGAATTCTTTTTCAGCTGTTCGCATCGGGTAGACCCTCTTTTGAGCGTGGTCGCGTTGAAAAACTGACAGTTTAAAAAAGATGACCGAGATGATAGCCGTATGGAACAATTTGGCTAAAAGATTTCCCTTGAGCGATTGTTTCGTAATCAGCCTCCACCAGCGCTTGAGGATATTCTTCCAGGAATAAAAATATTTGTTGATTTTTCGGAACGCCTCAAAAACCTGACCGGGATTGACGTGCCTGGGCCAGAAGACGAGATGGTCGCCCTCATAATGCGATAGGTCTCTGTCGAAGAGGCGCCCTTCGGCCTCGACGGTCTTATGAAATGGAGTGCCCGGGATCGGGATGGAAATCGAAAACAGGACGGAGCTCGGATCGACCTCATCCAGCTTTTTGGGCACGCTCTCAAAATATTCAGGGGTGTCCTCATCCAGTCCCAGCATCATTCCCGTAAACGTCAGAATGCCGCGCTTTTTGAGCTTTTCGAACAATTCCTTATACTCAGAAACCTTGTTCTGACGCTTGTGGACCGAGGAAAGACTGGGCTCGTTCATGGACTCGAGCCCTAAAAAGGCCATTCCGCAGCGAGCCTTGACCAGCAGGTCGACGAACTCATCATCATGCAGGCAGTCGAAGCTGAACTGGGCGCCCAATCCCCAGAGCTTGAGTTTGGCGATCTCTTTCAGAAGTTCCTTGGCGTAGTCCAGATCTCCACCCAGGTTGTTATCAAGAAGCATGGCCATTTTGCGCTTATGGAAGGGCAGCCCCGACGTAGCGGTTAAATCGCGGATGACGTCTTGGATCGGCCGGACTCGATAGGGGGCATTCTGGACTGTCAGTTGACAAAAACTGCATTTGTACTTGCATCCCCTTGTCGCCTCTGTGACGATGGGGACGTCAAACTGCGGTTCGATGAGGTCATAACGGGGCGGGGGGATGTTGTCCAGGGGAGGAGCAAAAGGCGCTTCATAGACTTTCTTGAGCCTTCCGGCGACCAGATCTTCGACGACCTGAGGCCAAATCCGTTCGGCCTCGCCCACGACAACGGAGTCCATATGAGGAATGACCTCTTGAGGAAATGTCGAAGGATAGCGTCCCCCGGCGATCACGATTTTTCCCATCTTCCGGAATTTTCTGGCCACATCGTAGGCGTGGGGTGCGCAGAAATCCATAAAGCTCAAGGCTATGAATTCCGCATCCGTCCCATAGTCGATGGGCCTGATCATCTCGTGGAGAAGCTCCACTTCGACGAGGGGCGGCGTCAAGCCGGCCACCAGAGCGCCCGAGAGGGGTGGCGCCGGGGATTGGGCATAATACGCCTTTTCTTCGCCCAGGTTTTGGAAGAGAACGATAATTTGAAGTTTAGGTTTTCCCATAGAAGGCCTCCTTTGGATCCCGCAGCTTGACCGCGATTCTTCTCATGGCGGCCTCGACCAGCCGCGGGAAGATTTTTTCGAATAGAGCTAAGGCTCTCCCCTCGGGGGAAAGAACCACATCACGCTTTTCGCGCTCAATCGCCCTGAGAATAGCCCGGGCGACTTTTTCCGGAGACGCATAGGGGTTTGAGGGCCTGACGGCGCCTCCCACCTTTTTTTCTTTCGTGAAAAAATCGGTTTTTGTGTATCCGGGATAGACGATCATTACGGAGATATTGTTTTGAGCGAGCTCGGCTCGTAGGCTTTGGCTTAAAGCTGCCAGCGCTGCTTTGCTGGCGCTGTAGGCTGCCAGATAGGGGACGCCATGCTTGGCGGCAATGGACGTGATATTGACGATCAAGCCGCGGCCGGCCCTCCGCATGAAGGGCAATACTTTCAAAATGCACTGGAGGGCGCCGAAATAGTTGACTTCCATGAGTGCCCGAAAATCCTCGACTGATGTCTTGTCGGCGTCTCCGTACACCCCGATGCCCGCATTGTTGACTAGGATATCCAGGCCGCCCCAGTGGTCGACACAATTCTTGATCAACCGGCCGACGCTTTCCCCGTTGGTCACATCACACGGAATCGCCAAGGGGATTTCTGCATCAGGATAGGCCAGGCTGATGTCGCGGCGGGTTTTTTCTAGGTCCTCGAGCCCGCGGGAGGCGATGGCCAGAACGGCCCCCTTTCTGGCAAACTCCAGAGCCAGGGCCCGGCCGATTCCCGATGACCCGCCGGTGATGAGGACCCTTTTCCCCTTGAATTCAGCCATTTAGAGAGCTCCCTTGGCCGAGTGACCGAGGCGAAGGTTGCAGGCAGGAATATCACATCTCTCGGATCGCGATGGGTTTTTGAGAGTCGGCCGCCGATATTGGCACCTCCAAATTTTGAAAACAAAAAACGATCCGGCCGCCAGGCAGACGGCGTTGATGCTGATGTTAAGAAGAAATTCTGCCAGGCCAATGAAATAAAGACCCTGGCGGCTGTTGAAGGAAGCATCCAGCAATCCCAGGAAAATGAGGGAAGCTCCGGCCATCAAGGTAAAAAAATATCCGAAGGACATTTTTCGTAACAAGCCGACGCCGCCCATGATGAGAAGAAGAGCGAGGAAGAAATCGGCCACCGGAAAGGCGGATTCAAACGCCAGGTAGATTTCCTTAAGGTGGGGGTCACTGATGCCGACCAGGTCCGTGGAAAAAAATGCCGTCCAAAAGGCCAGGATTCCCGCGGCGATGGCCAATTCCATAAGGGCGATGATTTTTATCGATTTCTGAGATCCAGTGTTCATGGTCACCTCCCCGCTCCGGACCCAACGGCCGGGGCTTCTGTGCCTTCTTTGCTTTTCTCCCTCCTCAAAGCGATGTTGCGGCTGCCGATTCTTTTAAGGAGGGGGAACAGAAGGAAAAAAAGCCTCGGAAAAGCCATGGCCGTTCGGCACACAGAACCCATACCGGCAGGAATCAAGACTTCCCGCTTGTTCTTGGTCACGGCTTTCAGGATTCCCCGGGCGACTTTCTCCGGTTTGAGCGGAACCCCGATAAAAGACATCACGGCCTCATTGTGCATAAGTTCATAGGCGAGCTGCGGTGTGTCGACGGAATCGGGCAGGACGACGCTGACCTCGACCGGAGTGCCCTGAAGTTCGGCGGCGAGCGAGAGCGAATAACCCCGGATCCCAAATTTGGTGGCGCAATAAACGGCTTCTCCGGGCATGGGAATGATGCCTCCCAGCGAAGCGATGTTGACGATCTTGCCGAAGTTCTGCGTTTTCATGACGCGCAGTACGGCCCGGCAGCCGTAGATCGTTCCCAAAAGATTGACGTTGAGTTGTTGTTCGACCTTTTCCCGGGAAATTTCCCAGGCCGCGGCGGGCTGAACCACGCCGGCATTGTTGATGAGAATATCAATCCTGCCGAAGGCAAAGAGGACTTTACTCACGAGCGCGTCCCAGGATTCAGGCCTGGTGACATCATGTTCAACTATCCTCACCTCTAATCCTTCCGCCTTGATCGCTTTCTCCAATTCCTCCAGCTTTTCTTTCCTGATGTCTGTGAGAACCAGACGAGCTCCCCGGCTGGCCAGAAGAGCGGCGAGCTTGCGGCCGATGCCTCCAGCCGCACCCGTGATCACGACGACCTTATCTTTGAGCATCAGACTCTTACCTCCCTGGCGATTTCTAATAATCTCCCGATATAGGCTTTGGGATTCGAACCGGCGTCCTCGGCGATGTTTCGAATCATGGCCGTGTCCAAAGGAACAAGCTCTTCCCCCTTCCTAATGCTCACGACTTCGCCCTCGATGACTTCGCCGACGGCGATCGGAGCCCAGCCTGCTCCGCTCGCCGCCTCAAGGAAATCTCTTTCTCTGTCCGGCCGCAGGGTAAAGCAGAGTTCAAATTCTCCATGAACGGCGGCCAGGGCCAGCCAAGGCGGAAGATTCTGGGCTCTGCAGATCTCCATGGCCAAGGGATGGAGAATTCTTTCCCACCGGTCCTGGATGACGAATTGGCAGCGGTTGAGCCGCATCAGGGTATCCGCCGTGTGGAGGAGCCCATCGCTCGTGTCCATGCAGCAGGAGGCGAATTCCCTGACCAGTTGTCCCTCTCGGATCCTGGCCAAGGGCCGGAAATAAGACTTCGGCAGTCTTCCGTCCTGACCCGTCAGCCGCATAAACGCATAAATGCTGCCCAGCCCGGCGGGTCCTGTCAGGTAGATTTTATCGCCCGGCTTTGCCCCGACTCTGGTTAAGACCGACCTTTTGGGCACAAGTCCCACGGCGCATCCGGAGAGGAAAACGGCATCCGCCTGGTTTGTATCGCCGCCGAGGACAAATGTGCCGAGTCTCTGGCATGCTTCGGAAATCCCTTCTGCCAATTTCGTCACATACGCCTCATCCTGAGAGGGCGGATAATTCATCGTCACCAGCAGACCCAGCGGGTCCGCGCCAACGGCCGCCAGGTCTGAAAAATTGACCATGGCCAGCATCCAGCCAATCAGGGCTGGATCATCGTAGAGCCCGCTCGAAATTTCTTCGACCAAGGCATCGGTTGTGACCGCCAGATACTTTTCCGAGCTTCCCCCCAAATCCACGAGTTCCGCATCGGCCTCATGGATGTTGTTGACCCGATGGGGGGGGGTGAGGAAGTGGCGGGCGATCAGCTCAATCCTGCGGTTTTCCGAAATTTGGTCCATCATTGACATACCCTCAAATATCCTTGAAGCAATTGGATCTTAATATCCCGGGCCAGACAGACTTCCCCGTCCAGCTCCAAGGCCGTGAGAGAGGCCGGTTGAATCTCCAGAGACTTCACTTTCCAGCTTCTCGTTTTCGGGAGTCCCTGGAATTTGGACTGGGCCAGGAAGAACAGCGTTTTTAACCTCTCGGCGATTCCCATCCGCTCGCAGAGGGCTACGCCAAAAAAATGGCTCTGCGGATTGACATCCAGGTCGTAGCTGAAATTCCCGCTGACATGAGGATTGATGACAACGCTCAAGGTCGTCACGTCTGTGGAGTGGATGCTATCTGCGATGGCGATCTTTGCCGGGATGTTCCGGGCAGACACGATGGTCTTCACGGCGGCGTAGTAGATGGCGCCCTGGACAAATCGAGGCTTGAGCCAATTGAGAAGTCCATCGCCGGAATTGAAAAAGTAATTGGCCTGGGCGATGACGCCAAGGCTGCAATTGATCATGAAAAATCGTCTCTGGCGCATTCCCTTCTCATCCACATAATCGACCCGGCCGATGTTGTGGGCGACGGCATTCCGGTAGTCCAGCTTGAAGAGGACCTTGCCGTTGAGCCGATGCTCTTCGGAAGCCGGCTTGTGAAAATCATTGCTCGAGCCGAGGCCGATTGCACCGAAGATCACCTGCCGGCGCTGTTCTTCTTCGAGCTTCATCAATTTGTTGAGGAGGAAATTCACGGTGCCGTCTCCACCCGCAGCCACTACCGTGCGTTCTCCCCGGTCCAATTCCTGCTGGAGATACTTGATCAAGTCTTCGGCATCATAAATAAGCCGATAGTCGTGGCCCAGATATTTTCCTTCCAGTTCGGACCGAACCTCTTCCCATTTCCGAAGGCCGTTCCCGTTGTTTGAAGATCTGTTTAAAAGAATGATCACGGTTACACCTGCCTTTCCTCGGGTCTCAGTTTCAGGGTGATCTCAAAACACACATAAAAAATGGCTATCCCGAGGATCCAGTCGGGCTTCATGCAGAGGATGATAGACCCGGCGTAGAGTATGAATGCCCGGACAACACCGGCAATCGGGCCGTGCGCCCGATTCTCGTCCTCGATTCGGTGGATTCCGACTTGAGCCAGGAGATTCACAAAGAGAGCAACGACAAAAACTCCTTTGGCCAGGACCGGAATGTGCGGGACGGCCGCGAGCGCCAAACCCGTCGAGACTGCGGCGGCAAGGGCGAATATATCGCTGCCGAATGCCGCTCGCCGCCAGCCGAAAACGACGGGGAAAGTGCGGTAGCCGGTTGCCCGGTCGGCCGAAATATCCTTGAAATACCCCATCAGGACGAAATTGGCATATCCGAAGAAGACGGCTAAAATGGCCCAGCCAAATCCTCCAGAGGTCTGGTTTTTGAGACTAAAGATTTGGAGAAGCCGGACATCTTTTTGGACAAGGCGGCCCATGATCGGAAGCAGGGCCACAATCCAGGAATTCCAGAACGGGCCTCCCCACCACTTCCGCTTCATCGTCGTATAGCTGAGCAATCCCGCGACAGCCAGGACGCCGGGAACCAGAATTTCGGCATTCAGGACGGCCAGAATAAAGATTCCCGCCCCAAGCCCGACCAGGCTGACGAGGAAAACCTGTTTCCGGGAAATGATTCCCCGGATGAGGGGCCGGTAGGGTGACGAGAGTGCATCGGTGTCCATCTGGAAGCAGTCCGTCAGGGCTTGTCCCAGTCCGTAGGAAAGGAAAAGAGGGATGAAAGCCGGGATGAGCCGAACGAAATCAGACTTCTGAATAAAGGCCATCCCGACGAGGCTTGCCGCACCCGAAATAAAAATGAGGTAGGGTCTCATGGTTGTCCAGAAGGCCTTCCAAAAAACCAGGCTCTTGATGCCAGCTGAGGAGCTTCTCATTGAAGCGCCGGTCGATCCGATGTCTCTGCTCATTGTTGCCTCCGCTCTTAATCTAAGGCAGGCCAAGAAGGAAGTTGTCAGGAAGTTGTTAAGATTTTGTTAATAATTTGTTAAGAAGGGAATAGTTCAAGAAACCGACGCTAGGATCCTAACCCGGGGCAGGATCGGCTCGTGCGAATCAAAACGGGAAATGAGATTCTTGCTCAGAATAGGATCTTAACGAACATTTAACAATCTCTTCACAACTTTTTAACAACTTTTCTTTTCCAAAAGCCTATCTTAGGAACGACAAAGACGAGAAAGGAGAACGAGCCATGCCAAAGAACATAGGTCGCTACACTCCGGCTTATCCTCGGGCCGGCAGGCTGGTGGAAAGTCTTTCCCGACCCCTGGTCAGAGCCGCGGGGGCAGCCCTCAAGTTTTATGATAATAAGAGCCGGTTCGCCACGGACAAGGGCCGGGAAATGCGGGACCGCCTCGGGCGGGGAGATTCGGTTTTTTTGCTGGGCGTCGGCCCGAGCGGCCATAATTCGACGGCCGCTCTCGTGGAGGTCTCTGCGAAAAACGGAATCCTTCCTATTTCCAACAACGAGGAAGAGAGGTTTACCGGCATTCGACATGAGGATCGGTTTCCGGAGAACTCTCTCCTGGAGATTTTCTCGCGTCTCGAGAAAATGGATGTCCATCCTGCCGATATTCTGGCGGTCGTCGGATCCTGGGATTATCTGGCAGGTATCTCGACGGGTCTTCGCGTTGCCGTCGAAGAAGCTCCCGCCAGTTTTTCCCTGGCCCGCAAATCAGCCTCTCCCCAAATGAATATTTGGCATTTCCTCGAGGCCCTCGGAGCTCCGGGTCGATTGAAAAGATTTTTCATGACGGACAAGAGAGTGCCTGTCATAGGCATGCGCCATCACGATAACCATGCCTTCTTCCCTTTTGCCGTGTCCCCCTTTGCCCGGACTTCGGAGCCGACCGTGATTGTCGTCATTGACGGCTTTGGGGATGATGGCGCGATGTCCACGTACGTTGCCAAGCAAGGGAAAGTCGAACTCGTCCAGCGCATCCCCGATCTCTGCGATTCGCTGGGATTTCTCTATGCCGTGATCAGCTCGACGCAGGGAGGATGGACGACGCTCAGCAGCGAGGGACGGTTCATGGGGGCCAGCGCCTGGGGAGATACGAGCCGTCTCACCAACCCCTACTACAAACGCCTGCGGCAAATTCTGTATTTTGGCTCGGAAGGCCGCGTCTACATAAACCGGTCGTTCATCAATTATCATCGCCGCGGACAGCTCGAGCCATACAGCCGACCCCTCGTGGAGATCATCGGCGAACCCATTCCTCCCGAGAAGATGTGGAATCCGAATGCCGTTTTGAGGATCGACGGTTTGGAGCTGACCCAAGTGACCCAGGATCGAGTGGACAAGGCTGCGGCGCTGCAGATGGTGTTCGAAGATGCGCTCTTCCATATCGTCGATTATCTCATCCGGCTGACCGGCAGCCACCAATTGGTTTTAAGCGGAGGAACCTCTCTCAATTGTCTGGCCAATATGGACTTGTTGGACAAATTTGATGAGGACTATTTTCGTCGCTATCTCAAACAGGAACACGTCCGACTTCATCTCTGGATTCCCCCCAATCCCAGCGACACGGGGGCGGCCATGGGCGCCTGCTATAATTTTGCCATGAGCCATGGGGCGCCTCTCGGTCCTCCCTTGCAACATGCGTTCATCTGCGGAAATCCTCCAGCCAACGGCGGCATCAAGCAGTCCCTAGCCGAAGCCGAAGATACCGGAAGTCTCATGATCGGCAATATTAATAACCCCGTTGAGCGGGAACGCATTGCAGACTTGATTGCCTATATTATTTCTCGTGATGGCGTGCTCGGCCTTTTTCAAGGGCCGAGCGAGACAGGGCCAAGAGCTCTCGGCCATCGTTCAATTCTGGCAAACCCGTGCAATCCGGACACCCTGAAAATCCTCAATACACATGTGAAGTACAGGGAAAGCTTTCGGCCATTAGCCCCGATGCTGACTCTCGAAGAGGCCAAGCGACTTTATGATTTATCCGAAGGCGCCTCTGACGATAACTATAACGCCTATAATTATATGGTTCTGACCGTCAAGGCCCGGCCGCGAAGCTTCGGCCTCGTGCCGGCCGTTATTCACAAAGACGGGACGAGCCGTATTCAGATCGTGCGCCAGGAAACGGATCTATTGTCCTATGCGATCTTAAAGGCATTCGGACGTCGTTCGGGCGTCGAGGTCGTTGTTAACACCTCACTAAACGTGGGAACTCCTATTGTCCAGACACCCGCCCAAGCGATCCAGGCTTTGCACCGGTCGCGCGGAATGACAGGCCTGCTCATGGTTGAGAACGATGGAAAAGCTTATCTGGTTTGGCATACGATTGAGAAGGCGCCAAAAGACGCCGGGCGCAAGCTCCGGCAGTGGATTCAAGAATGGCAGGGAACGCAAAAAGAAGGAATGCGGATCAGCCTATCGTAAAAGATTCGCTGTTTGTGTGAGTCCTCATTATTTCTCCAGAATATTCATCAACCCGGCTTTCTCAAACGCCCGAAAATAGAGTTCAAGCGCCTCGATCGCGATAGGGGCGTATTCGGCGGCGACCGCATCGCGGATATCTAAAATCGAGCGTTTTCCATCAGAATAGTAGGCTGGTGCATCCGGGAGCCCCATCAGCCTCAACTCGCTTTCCCCATGGGCTCGGAGACGTTGGCTGGCTTCGTCCAGGGCCGCTTGGATTTTCGAGAATTGGACCGTCTGATCCCCGGCCAGCGTCCGGGTGACATAGTCGAGGTTGAACAGTTCCTTTCCTTTAATCCGAGCGGGAATCAGCCGCGCCGCTCGCCTCTCCGTCTCAGTCAGAGACCGCGGTGCCCTTGGCGCGTTCAGCTCGACAGCTATCAGTGACGCGACTTCATCAACTTTTTTCCGCGACGCAGCTTCATCGCCATTGAGCAGAGACATCGTCTTTTCGACGTCGCTTCGCGATTTCGCCGTCCGGGCAAACACGGCTGCAGAACCTATGGCTGCGCGCTCCCGGCGGTAGACATGCGCCATCAAATTGGCGGTCAGGCGGTTGGCTTCGCCAAAACCGTCCTTCGTAACACTCAGCAGCGATGTGATCGCGGAGAATTCGCTGGCGGCAATCCGCCTCCTCCCATAGACGAAAGACAGCCGAGCGAAATCCTGCGCTTGTTCGTTGTCGGCATAGGCGAGTGTTGTGATGGCAGTCAACCCGATGACCACGGCCCGGTGGAGCTGCGTCGGGTCGACCTTGTCGGGCGTATCCTCGCTTGAATGATAAAAATTATCCGGCCAGGAGCCCAATGTTGTTGCTCCAATCTTTAAGTTATTGAATAACTCGTGATCAGTGCCGGTGGTGTATGGGATCATCGGGCACAGCATACGGTTGCGCGAGCCCCTAATGGACCCGATGTACAAATCCACCTGAGGCGGATACCGCTCGCTGTTGAAACTGTTGCCAAAATCCGCAATTGACTCCATGACGGCATTAAGGAATGAAGGGTTGGAATCGGAAGTGTAGCACAAGGCCGTCACGGAGTTCGTCTTCAGAAGGTTCTCGCCGACCATATCAAAGTTGAGGTTGGCGAGACGTTTGACGGGATCATTGAGACGTGCCGAAAACCAGGCATATGTGCCGTTGTATTCCGGAACCCACATGAACCGGATCGTTCTCAGCGGCTGCGGCAGCTCTTTGTTTTCGATCATCTGGCGCATTGTCCGGGCTATCTCAAGAATCGCGGCGCTGCCGGAAGCGTTGTCGTTCGCGCCGGGCTTGTAGTGATCCAGATGGGCCGTGACGACAATCTCCTCGTTGGGGTAGGTTGAACCGGGAATGAGGCCCGTGACGACCTCGAGGTTGCCGGGCACCAGCTCGGCATCGACGATGGCGTGGACATGCAGAGCTTTCCCCTGGCGCATCAGGGTGCGGAGTTCTTGGGCGCGATGGGCGGAGATGGCAAAAGCAAAGTGACCGGGACGCCCGGTACGTTCCGCGGAAATCCGTTGCCATCCCACTTGATCGGGGAAGTCGCCCGGCCGCCGGTTCAGTTGGTCAAAATCGGGCACCGACCAGGACGACACGATGCCGGCGGCACCCTCCTTGGTAACCGCGCGCCCAAAGACCGCCAGAGGATTGCCGGAGGTAAGGACTATCTTGCCCTTGACACCGACAGTGTAATCAGCGTCGGCACTTCCCGCGCCGATGTCCACAAGTTCCGCCTCAACATCCGCACTTGTACTAGCCCTGGCCAGGGACAATGGTTGGTCGGCATAAGACGTGATCTTCATCTGGAACGGTGAGGTGAGCCACAATTCGCCTTTCTTCACCTTCCATTGAGGAGGAGTGCGATTGCCGAAATACTCAATCTTCCCGTCAGAGGGAAAGTGCTCGATAGCGACCTGCTCGAGACCGAAGTCCTTGGCCTTTTGACTGACCCATTCTGCCGCGCGCGAGTAGCCTTCACTCACCTGATTGCGGTCCCAGAGTGTAAGCTGCGAAACATAATCAAACGCCAGATCGCCGGAGCTGGTTTGAATAAGCCGTATGATGATGCCGTCCTTCAGCAGAAGGCCGGTTCGAGGGCTGAGCGGGCCGAGCGGCGAGGCGGGCTGCTGTTGCGCCACCCCCTGCCAGGACGCCAGGAAAACGAGGAGGCCGCATAGCAAAATCTTTGCTAAACGAAGAAACCGACTGGTCTTCGGATCAGCAATATTCATGACAAACTCCTTTCAAATTGCGTCTTAAAATATTCCCCTTCGCTTGCGACGCAATCACTGCGCTTCTCGAAGCGCTTATAAAGATAGGATAGTTTTTACGCGCCGCGTCACAAGACGCTTTTTCCTCGTAAATCTCCCCCTTCTATTCAATCCACTCGAGTGATCGTAATAAATGAATATTCCTCATTTACTTGTCATGTCGGAAGACATTGCCATCTTTCATGACAAATATGACATTCTGAAGCGCCGTGATATCCTGCAATGGGTCACCGCGCACCGCAACGATATCGGCTAACGTTCCGGGGGCCAAGTGACCTATTTCAGCAGATTGGCCGAGCAATTCAGCAGCGACAGAAGTTCCCGCTTTTATTGCATCCATCGGACTGAAACCTGCTTTCTTGACCAAAAACTCGAACTCTTTAGCTTGGTTGACAGACCAAGGAAAGCAACCGGCATCTGTGCCGAGGACGATCCTAAGTCCTTTTTTGTAGGCTTTATTGAGCGCCCTATATTCTATTTCAAGCATTTGATTGGGACGTGGGGACTTTTTCTGTTCAGCCGCTAACAATGTCGGACACCAATAGACTCCCTGTCTCTGAGCTTGATCCGTTAATTGATCATCGAACCCGCACCCGTGTTCGATGCTATTTACGCCCGCTTCTAGAGCGGCTCGAATTCCATTTCGGCTGACGGCATGAGCCGCCACATTGCGGCCCAGTCTGTGGGCTTCATTGACCATGACTTCTAATTCTTCCTTGGTGAAATTTGTTTGGCCGGAAATTCCACCGTCTTTGTCAATAAAGTTAGGCCAATCAACATAAATTTTGATCCAGTCAGCACCATGGGCGACTTGCTCTCGGACGGCTTTAAGGCACTCATCGGTTCCATTGACCATCTGGAGACCTTTAAACAGATCCAGTTCCCACGAATAATCATCCGGTCCGTAGCGTCCCGGTATGCTTAACCCACGCGTTGATACCCATAACCGCGGACCCGGAATAATACCTGTATTGATGGCTTTCTTGACATCAACATCGGTATACATAGCCCCTTCAGACTCTACATCGCGCAGCGCAGTAAAGCCATTCCAGAGGACTTTGCGTACGTTGGCTACGGCCTGAATAGCCCTGAATGGCATCGAATTCTTGTAAAGATTAGATCCATAGTCATCCCCGCCATCCAACATGATATGGGTGTGGGTATCGATGAACCCGGGAAGCACAGTTTTATCGCTAAGATCTAAAAGGACAGCATCTTTGGGAATATCGACATTTTGCCCAAGCGCAGTAATCTTATTGCCTTGGACAACGACGATAACATTACGAAGGATCTCTGCGCTCTTGCCGTCAATCAGACGCCCGGCTTTTATAACATAGGTCTGATTTGGAGATGCGGAAATAGGAAACAACAATAGAGCAACTAAGATCAATAAATTTTTGCTTATCTTGTGCATAATCTCACCTCTCTGCCGAAGTTATAAAAAATCTTATTCCCGGGCGCGGATCGATGTCAAGGAAAAGCAAAACTCATCGCGGAACCAGCCGCGATGCCGTAGGAGAGATTTCGATCTAGAAGAATCCTGCCCGCTTCAGCGCTTCCTGGGAGATCCTGCTAGAAGGGCCGTCGCCCCTGGCTACGCAGACGGCGACTTTATTCTCCGTAGCGCTGATGATCTCAGCGATGTCCTTGTGGCTGAATCCAGGGCAGAGCAGGATGGATTCAATCTTTTTCTCTCTGAATAAGCGTGTACTGACTTCCAAGGCTTCAGCCTGGCTCTTGACGATGACCACGTCCAGCTGATATTTACCGGTGTCGATAAAGCAGCGATGCTTCTCTTTGTTCGCGTCTGGAGCGTGGGCGAGAAAGAGTGTTTTAAAAGCCATGATTTTATCCTCCTATCTGAAGGTGAGCGTCCTATGGGCTACCGGCTCCACCTTCCGTTCGGTGTTCTTACCGGTCCGGGATGAAAAAATTTTTCCGGCATCATGACACCGTCTTTCTTAAACACCATTCCGTTCTTCATCACAAACCGCACGTTGCGCAACGCGTCGATGTCGCTTAAGGGATTTCCGGGAACCGCAATGATGTCGGCGAAAAATCCCGGCTTGATCGGACCGCGCTGGCTGATGATGTCCGCGGCCTTGTAGCCGTTGATTGTCATCGCGCGCAGAATGTCAGCCTGAGGGATGCCGGCGGCTTTCCAGGTTTCGAGAAAGTTGATGGTCAGCTCTCCGCGGCTCAGCCACTCACCGGTTTTCGGATCTTTCATCCGTTCGTTCCAGTAATCGAAATCGGTCGAAAAGGTCAGGAGCACCTTTTTTTCCCAGGCATCACGCAAATTAGCGACCGTCCGTTTGAAAGCGGCCTCACTGCCTCGATAGGGCGTGAACGGGGTGTCGGTGCCTGCCAGGAAAATTCCCTTCTCGGCCATCTGGCGGTGGTGGTCCGGCGTGAGCGCGTTGTTATGGGCAATGATGTAGACCCCAGCGTCGATCGCCCGTTGCGCACCGTCAGCAGTCTGGACATGCCCCTCGACCTTGCATCCGCCCTTCGCGGCCTCGCTGATGGCCAGCTTGATGTCTTCAACGGAGTAGCCCCAGGGCTTGCAGTCGATGCACAATTTGATCGTCCGGGCGCCGAAGAGCATGTTTTCCCGGACTGCGCGCACGATCTCATCCGGGCTGTTGGCGTCGATATATTCAGGGAACATGATGTTGTGGTACTTGTACATTTCCGGCGTTGGCCAGAACTGCCCGCCCGTGCTGCCGATCATCGGCCCCGACGGGATCACGGTAGGTCCCGGCAGCCAACCCTGCTCAATGGCCTGCCGGAGCGCTGCGTCCGCGTAGAGCGCATTGTTCCCCACGTCCCGGACGACGGTGAAGCCCGAATTAAGCAGTTGCATGCCGTTGGATGCAGCCTGGATGGCGCGCAGCGGCGTTGAGTCCGTGATATAGGTTAGATAGTAATAATTGTTCTCAGGCTGTTCCTTATAGGTTATCGCCATGTGCGTGTGCGCATCGACGAGACCGGGCAGGACCGTCAGTTTAGACAAATCGATAACCGTGGCACCGGAAGGAATGGCAAGATTCGGACCCACCGCAGTGATCTTTTCGTCTTCGATAAGGATCACCTGATTAACGGCTATTGTCCCTGTTTCCGGGTCGATCAGCCGGCCTGCTTTGATTGCCGTGACCGGCGATTTCTGCTGCGCGACCGACAGGCCGGCAATCAACAGAGCCAAGAGAGAGCAGAACACCGCGATACGCGTCTTCATGATGACCTCCTCAAACATAAGTGCTGATTTCCCTACGGAATCATACTCTTATTTCAAAAATACAGTCAAGCAACCCTTCCCCTCGATACCCCCCTCCGGGCGTTGGGTTTTCATTCCACTCCGTATTAAATACCAATTTCTTAGAGAGGTACAAAGGAAAGGCGAGGAGTCGGGGAAGCCTGATAAGGACAAGTGATCTTAATGGAGTGTTGAACGAGTTCACGCGATTGACGTGGCCACGCGAAAGCGGTATCCTTTTGACGTGATGAAAGGGGAGATTTATCGTTTGGCCCGGCCATTCGTCACGCCGCAAAAAAAGGAAATTCTTATACTTCGCCAACGAGATAGGTCGGGGCAATGACATGAAGACATGGAAAAAGGGGAAAGAGTTCCTGGAGAAGCTTAAGTTCGACTGCGAAATCATTGCGTCACTTCTTGAGGCTAAGCTAAGGAGCCTTTTCGAATACAGTTGCTACCTAAGGCACATCGACGGCATTTTCGCCCGCCTGGGATAGCGATGAGAGAAGTAACTGTGGGTCAACAGGACGTATTCCATATTGTCCTAGCTCCCCCGAAAGTGCTCGATACAGAACTCGTCAAGAGGGTGGCTTCCCTCGTGGGCAAAGAGATTTCTGACACGCGCCTCCTCCTGTGCGGAGAGATTCCCAGAATCATCGCCCACTTCCCCAACACCGACACAGCGGACTTGATAGCTCAGGGCATGAGGGATGCGGGACTTGTGGCCTTCGTGTGCAAGGATTCCGAGCTTCGAAACCGGTCGGCCAGCTTCGTGGCGCATACCACGAAATTCGGAGATAAAGAAGTCATATTCTGGGACAAGCGTGGCGGAGAGGCAAGAGTTGAGGCCGGCGACGTATTCCTAATTATTAGGGGAAGGATGCGGAGTTACAGGCAAGAAGAGACCTCAACAACAAAAATGAAGCTCAACGTTGCGGCGACGCTACTTACAGGGGGGATTCCTGTTATGCGGCGGGTCATCCAAAAAACTACCAAAGGATCGCTCCAAGCTGATGACTTCGTTAGAGTCTACGACAGGAGATCCTCTGATCCCCGCGTGGAGATGTTCCAGAACCACGTTGACTACAGCTTCCTAGGCCCCGAGCTATCCCGCTCCACTCCCGCAAACTTCAAGATCGTCATCACAAAACTTCGGGAGTGGTTCCCGCAGGCAATCTTCGATGAGCGGCTGACCAAACCCTTCAAGACCGATGTGCCCGCCGCTGGACCTGAGGAGGCCCTTGAACTCAACTGCAAATTGATCTACCTTTACCACCTGGCCACAGACCGGCGGGGACTGTCTTAGTCTTCACAGATCTGTTCCCATTTCTGGTCCATTTTCTCTTCATGAGCTCTTATTGGCGGGCCTGCCCCCCTTAAGTCGGGCCAGGCTTTATCCTTTTGGATACGCTCGGAAGAGGCTGGCGGGGCTGACGCAGTAATATTCTTGAGAACTGGTTTATTGTGAGGAGCAGGGCTCATAGTTCATAGCCATGGAATACGTCCCCGGTTGATAGGCGGCATTCAAAGCCGCCCGTGCGAGATGGCCTTGAAAGACTTAGCTTGCGCTACGGCTGTTGATTTCCTCGCCGGCCGCCCTGGCCAATGGCCGAGGCGGGTTTGCGCGGCAGCTTTTCCTCTCGATTAGCCGTCAGATACGCGAACACCGCAGCGATCGTCGCGTCTTTCATCATATCATTCGGCTGCAAGCGTTCGTAGGTGTCCAAGTTCGTGTGATGGGTCATCGCATTGTATTCGATTTCGTCCTGAATGAACTGAAAGCCCGGCAGTCCGACGCCATCGAACGACTGGTGGTCCGTGCCGCCCGTATTCCTGATCGTAAGCGTCGTCATGCCCAGGTTGCGAAGCATCTCCATCCACTCGCGGAAAATCGGAGCCACCGCGCTGTTGCCTTGGAGGTATACACCACGAATCGCGCCCGTGCCGTTGTCAATGTTGTAATAGGCCGAGAGCTTATCGTAATCCGGCTTCAGCTGGAGAGGGCCCTGCGGCGCGCCGAAACCGCCGCGCTGGCCACCGCCGGCCGCGGGGGCCGCCCCGCCGCCCGGCGGCGCCTGCCGGCTGGCGAAGTGGGCCGCCACAAATTCACGCGAGCCGAGCAGGCCCTGCTCTTCACCGCCCCACAGTCCGATCCGCACCGTGCGGCGCAATTTAATGCCGGTCGTCTTGAGTATCCGCATCGCCTCAAGCATGGCCGCCGAGCCCGCGCCGTCATCGGTCGCGCCCGTGGCGGCGTGCCACGTATCGAAATGCCCGCCGAGCATAACGAGTTCGTCCGCTTTGTCCGTGCCGGGAAGTTCACCCACGATGTTGAAGACCTGGGGGTTGGGATAGAAAGTGTTCTTGATATCGGCCTCGATCGTCACCGGGACATTCTTGGCCAACATCCGTCCGATCCGGCCATACTGCTCTGCCGGGATCGCAATTGCGGGAAGGGTGGTCTCCGGATTGTTCGCCCGGTTGCCGCCGATCGTGTAAATGCCGTGGCCGCGCGGCGCCGTCGTCAACGTGCCAAGGACGCCCTCGGCCCGGAAGAATTCGTTCCTGGCGTTCGCCGCCCCCAAGCCCTGGCGCTGGCCCGTGGGAGCTGGCTGCTGCGCCTGTTGTTTCTGTGCCGGCTGCTGTTGTTGCAGTGCCGGCTGGGCGGCCTGCTGTGCCGTCGGTTGTCCCGCAACCTGAGCTGCGGGTTTGGCTTGGGGCGTCGCGGGTAATCCGGCGCGCTGGCCGGGAGGTGTGACACCGAACTCCAGTCCCGGCGGCGGATTGAGCTCCATTATCGCCAGCTCGTCGTTCGTATAGCGCTTTGCCAGCGCGGTCCAGTACGCCGCGACGTCTGGGACCGCTTGCATCAGAACCCATTTGCCTTTCAGCTTTCCTTTATAGGCCGCCAAATCCTCCGGGGTCATGGCGGTCACGAGCACCGCTTCGCCGCGGACGAGACCGTTCGTCCCAGGCGTCCAGGCGGTCGGCGTGCCCGGGATCGGGAACGGCAAGGGCGAAATAACGGCCATGTAGTACTTGTCGTTTGTCCAGCCGCGTTCAAAACCGTTCCGATTGAGCCATGGCTCCATTTTGACGTTCGCCAAGCCCCATTCCTTCATCTTGGCGATGACCCACTCGGCGGCCTTTGTGAACATCGGCGAGCCGGTCAGCCGCGGGGCGTAAACATCCGCCAGCCAGCTCGAAAGTTCCATCACTTGCGAGCGTTGCATGCCCTCGGTCTTGATCTTGTTGATGTCCTCGTAGTTGATGATCTCGCTCGTAGATCGCAGCGGCAGGGTGGCGAGGAGCGCCACGACTACGGCGACGAGCGTGAGCGCGAAAAACCGTTTCTTCCCCATGATGCTATCTCCTTTAAAGGAACCTATGAAGGTCATGAAAAGAAAATCATATTCCGGCAAAAGAATCTTTGTCAAGTTTAGAAGAATACGGTTACAATCGTGACGGGGGATCCGCTATTTATTTCCGATGATCAGCAACTTAGGCTGCATTCTCTCTGACGTGCCAACCTTGCCTCGGATGGGCGCTTTTCATTTTGTGATATTTTTTGTGGGCTCAATTTACTTTCGCCCCATAGTTACGGTAAGATTATGCTCCAGGGTGCGCCTGTAGCTCAGCGGATAGAGCGACGGACTCCGGATCCAAATCAGCCGTTTTTCCTAACCTCCTGAAAATAAAGTAATAGTCAGTCTTATCAGTAATTTACAAATTATCTCTAGGCATATGGTGGTATACCAAATTATTCGAGAGCATACCCATGATGGTCACAATTTGGTTACAATCTTGAAGGCTGAGTGCCGATGAGGCTGCCACCCTCCCATGTCTTCCAGATGGATTGGCTCGGAATTGAGAAGAATAAGGGATGAGGGTCTCCCAATAATTATTGGGAGCATAACTTGACATTATCTCATGCCCCAATTTAGGATGGCGGCATAAACGTCCATAAAGGAGTGCACGTGAACATGAACACCGCAAGAACCCTGTCTATAAGCCGCCGGATCGCGGCCTTCGTCCTCGTGTTAGCGGTCGCGTTTGTCGCGGCCGCCGCACAACCGGCGCCGCAAACCGCCGTTAAGAAGGCCCTGACCGTCGACGACTATGCGAAATGGCGCAGTATCGCGAGCCCGTCGATCTCGGGCGACGGGAAATGGGTCGCCTACGTCCTGCAGCTCACCAACGCCATCTCGGCCGAGTCTAAACCGGTCTTTCACCTGCTGAACCTCGAGACCAACGCGGAGGTGACGGTCGCGGACGCTTCCGACGCGGTCTTCTCGGCGGACTCGAAGTGGGTCGCCTATCAGGTAGATCCCGGCGCCGCGCAGCGGGCGCGCGCCGCCCGCGGCGGCACCGGGGCGGCTCCCGCGACAGAGCCCGGAACGCCGCCAACAACCCCGCCGTCGCAGCCCGGCGCAGCGCCGGCGACGCCCGCCCAGGCCGGCCGCGGCGGAGCGGCGCAGCCGATTCCTCCTCGGCGCGTCGAGCTACGCAACCTGGAAACCGGCGCGGTGCGGTCCTGGCAGGACATCGGATTGATCACGTTCTCTGCGACGTCCACCCATCTGGTCCTCCGGCGCCGGGGGCCCGAAACGGGCGAGGCATCGGGCCCGCGCGGCGGCGGGGCGCCGGCGGCAGGCAGCGCCCGGGCCGCGAGCCCATCGACAGGGCCGAGAGGACTCGACGTCATCCTGCTGGACCTGACGACCGGACGTCACCAGTTGCTCGGGAGTGTCGCGGACATTGCCTTCAATCGCACCGGTGAACTGCTGGCTTATACCGTGGACGCGGCCGTGAAGGACGGTAACGGCGTCTTCATCTTCGATACGCGCAGCGGGCGGATCACGCCGCTCGACAACGACGCTAAGAATTACAGCCGGCTCGCCTGGAGCGAATCGGGTAAGGCCGTCGCCGTGCTCAAGGGGAGCGAGGTCGAGAAGATGCGCGAAAAAGACAATGCCCTCGTCGCGTTCCAGGACGTTACGGCGGCGTTGAAGGATGGGGGTGCCGCTCCCGTACCAGTCGTTTTCGAACCAGCCAAGGCGGACGGCTTCCCGAAGGGCCGGGTAGTCAGCGACCGGGCAGCCCTTGGCTGGAGTGAGGACGACAAGCGGGTATTCTTCGGAATCAAGGAACAAGTTGCGGCGCCCGACACGACGCGCAAGTCGACGGACGAGGCGCCTGACGTCGACGTCTGGAACACGGGCGATGAGCGGATCCAATCGGCCCAGATGGTCCGCGCGGAACTGGAGCGCAACTTCACCTTCCGCCAGGCGTTTGACGTCTCTGCAAGACGGTTTGTAAAGCTCGCGGACGAGACGATGAGGGAATTGGATGTCGCCCCGGACGGCAAGTGGGCCGTGGGGCGAGATATACGCGGATACATTCATGACGATAAGCTTCCGGCCGCAGACATCTACCGCGTGAATACATCTACGGGCGAACGGACGCTTATCGCCAAGGGGCAGCTGACCGGCGGCCGATATACGTTTGGCATCACGCCGCGGGGCAGGCATTTCCTCTACTGGAGGGGCGGCACGTTCCAGGCCTATGACTTCGAGGCGGGCACAACGAAAACGCTCGGAGGCGGGATTGCAGTGAGCTTCGTCGACAGGGAATACGACTATCCGGGTCCGAAGCCGCCTTACGGCTTGGCCGGCTATACTAATGACGGCAAGGCGATCATCGTCCGTAACAGGTACGACCTATGGCTGCTTCCGCTTGACGGCTCCGCTCCGAAGAACCTCACCAACGGTGCCGGGGCGAAGAACGAGATCCGCTTCCGCATCCTCCGCCCCGCACCGGAGGATCCGACCGTCCCGCGTTGGGTCGGTCCCCGCGGGACCATCGACCTTTCCAAACCGGTCACCCTGTCTGTCTACGGCGAGTGGACGAAGAAATCGGGATACTATGAACTGGCGGGCGGGCAGTTGAAGGAGCTCGTGTACGAGGATGCGTCCTACAGCCCGCCGACGCGGGCCATGAAGGCGGACCGATTCCTATTCACGCGTCAGACGTTCGTCGAATATCCCGACCTGCACGTCTCCGGCCCGGGCTTCAAGGATTCGAAAAAAATCTCCGATGCGAATCCACAACAGAAGGATTATTTGTGGGGCCACCGCCTTTTGTTCGATTTTAAGAACAAGGACGGCGTGCGGCTGCAAGGTATCCTGGCCATCCCGGACGATTACAAACCGGGCGAGAAGCGGCCCATGCTGGTGATGTTCTATGAGAAGAACTCGCAGAACATGCACATCTACAGCGCCCCGGCTTTTCTCCCGAGCATGGGACGGATGCCGGTTCAAGCGGTCAGCGACGGCTACCTCACCATGCTGCCGGACATTCACTTCCGCACCGGCTCCTCACACACCGATATGCTGGAGTGCGTCGAGGCGGCCACGCGCAAGGTCATTGAGATGGGTTACGCCGACCCGAAGCGGATCGGCGTTTCCGGCCACAGCTACAGCGGCGAGGGCGCAGCGTTCATCGGGACGATGTCGAAGATGTTCGCCGCCGTCGGCATGGGGGCCGGCGTCGTCGACCTCTATAATGACTTCAACCAGAACTGGGGTTGGGCGTATCAGTATCAGGGCGGGAGCGGCGAGAACGGGAACGAGTACTACCTCTATGATCAGGGGCGCTGGGGTTTCTCGCCGTGGGACCAGCCCGACCGGTATCGCAACGAATCGGCGCTCACCCACGCCCCGAAGGTGACCGTTCCGTTCCTGATCATGCACGGGACGGCCGACCCGACCGTCGGCTTCATTAACGCCATCGCCTTCTACAACGCCCTGCGGTACAACGGCAAGAAGGCCGTGCTGCTGGCGTATCCGAACGAGGGACACGGGCTGCGCGGGATGGCGAACCGGAAGGACCTGACTACCCGGTTCTTCGAGTTCTTTGACCACTACTTGAAGGGCGCGCCGGCGCCGAAATGGCTGGCCGAGGGCGTGCCTTATTTAAAGAAGGAGGCGGGCGTCTCCAAGTAATTTGGCGCGTTTCGCCTGACAGACCTTTTGTAGGCGCCGCCGGGCGGAAGCCGGAAGGTCTCGCACTCAGGGACGAGGAAGTCAGTCGAACGACGGGATTTTCATCGGCGCGCCGCCCTCGAGGGCAGACTTGTGGGCGACAATTCCCGGAACGGTAAAGGCCAGCGCTTCATAGATATCAATGGCCGGCTTCCGCTTGTTGACGAGGGCATCGATGAACTCGTGCGTGAGGAACGTATGTGAACCGTCATGGCCGCTGGAATGGCGGAGCGGCACGGGCAGCATATCCGTTTTCCACCACTCGGGCACCGCGTAGGTTTCGAAAGAGGACTTTTGCCGGGCGAATCCCGCATCGTCTTTTTCAGCTTCATCGGAGATCCGGCGAATGACAGGGGCCGTGCCGTTTGGATGCTGGCCGAAAAGACTCATCCGGCTTCCATACCATTGACCTCTTTCGCAGCCGCCGAAGGCTCCTCTCCAGAAGACCATGACTCTGAACGAATGCCCTCGATCCGTTTTGAAAAAGGCCGCCTCGCTCCAGAACGGATTTTTATAGACGTTCGGGAAGCTGATAGGATCCTTGTCTCCCCAGCCCGTGGCCGTCACTTCGGTCAGACGCCCGCCGGTGACGCCGACCAAATACGAAGTGCAGTGAGTCGGGTAGAGCATAGGCGGAAAGCCGTGACGCCAGGTCGGTCGGCCTTGGGCGTCATACCAGAGGGAATGTTCCATGCCGGGATGGAGGTACTCCGCTTCGGAATAGAAAATTTCCCCGAATCGACCCTCTCGGTAGAAGCGGCGTGCCGAAATCACGATCTGGTGATAAAAGCTTGTCTCGGCCATCATGTAGGTCAGGCCGGTCGTCTTGACGCAATCGAGAAGCTCTTCCGCTTGCTCCAAACTGATCGCCGCAGGCACGGCGCTGATGACGTGTTTTCCGGCCTTGAGACAGGCTGTGCAATGCCGCACGTGATCAGGGGCGCCGGTGAATACGGCGACCGCGTCCACGCTTCGATCTTTGATGAGCTCTTCCAATGAATTGTAAACATTGGAACATCTATAAATATCCATCAAGTGTTTGCGGCGGTCTTCCCGGAGATCGCTGACAGCCTGGACAATGCATTTCGGATGTTCATGCCAGTAAAAATCGGATCCGAATCCGCCTCCGACGACGCCGATTCGGATTTTCTGTTTTGACAATGAGGAAGCCATATTCGAATGTGCCCGGTCTGGCTTCAGTGATCCCGGGACGAACGATAGGCCGGCGAGGGCCGCGCTGCTTTTAAGGATGAAATCCCGCCGCGTTAAGGACTTTTTCATTTCGGGATGGCTCTCTTGACTCATCGACTTCTCTCCCTTTTTGCATGATGCTTATTTGATGATCCAGGCTAGCATTTTCCTGGAGCCAGGCCGATCCGTGGGGCTTGAGTCCGGGCGGCTACTTCTTCTTGACGGCAGTGAAGGGCGAGGTCCCGAAATCGCCCATCTGGATATCGCCGGTCATTTTGTCGCCGTCGACCTTGCCCTTGAAGACGAGGACGAACTCCCCGCCTTCCGGTCCCTGTAAGGAGAACTTCCACTCGACCTCGTTCCCCTTGACTTTGCCTTCCCCCTTCATCTCGTTACCCATCGGGCCGGGCATGGTGACCGTAAAGACGTCGTCTTTCTGAACGAAGGTGACATCGGGCTTCATCTCTCCCTGGGGGGTCTGCATCGTCATCTCCCAAACTCCGGAGATATCGACGGGCTTGGGAGCCTGCTGGGAGGCTTGGGGAGCAGCCAGAAGGGAACCGGCGAACGCGCCGGCCGCCAGGCAAACGATGATCTTCCAACGGATATCTTTCATACGCAACTCCTTAAGCGAAAGCTCGAATCGATATTATGGACCCGGCGCCAGATTGAAGTCAAATCCGGTTGATAATCTTCTGGCGAAGGCTCTGACCCGGCGGCGTTTTGGTCGTTGACTCATGCCCGCGGCTGCGAATATCATAAATCCGTGATAGGAGATATCGGTTTCGAACCGAAGCCTGCGAGTCCATGCCGCTCGAAAAAAGTTTCCAAGGGATAATACCATGATAAAAAGTGATTCTTTGACCATGTCACTCTTTGGCACATCTCTTCTCTTCTTGATTCTATTTTTGTCCTCCGTATCCGGTTTCGCCGCAAAAAGAAAAAGCACCATGGAAATTCCTGAAGGTTCGGCGGGAATAATCGCGTACGGCTCCCTGATTTCTTTGCCGAGCATGGAGCAAACGCTGGGGCATAAATACGAGGGGCCGGTCCACCAGGTTCATTTGACGGGTTATGAGAGGGCGTGGACATGCCTTCGTCCAAACAATGATCCTCTAGCCAATTCGGTGGGCATCGAAAAAATCGACGCTTTCTTTTTACGGGACAATGAACGGGTGCCTTTCATCGGGACTGTGCAGCTAAATATTCATCCCAAAAAGAAAGGCCGGATCAACTGCATTTTGTATCTGATAACCCATGAGGAGTTGCTGAGGTTCGATAAGAGGGAATATGGTTATCGGAGAGTGGACGTGACCGACAAAATCGAGGAATTCCATTTCAGAGGAGGAAAAGTATATGTCTATGAAGGACTTCCCGGGCGCACGGGCGGGTCTTCTCCTGACAAGGGAACATACATATTAATAAAGGAGTTTGTCGACCTGGTGACCGGTGCCTGCGACGCCATAGGAAAGAATTTTCGCGGCGAATTCGATAAGTCCACCAGGCCTTTTGCGTACCAGGTCGTGTCTTTTAAAAAGGTCATCTGGGAAAAAGCCAAATAGCCAGCCTATTCCGAAAGAAATTTAGTCAAGGATGGATGTCGAGAAGGCGAAGAAGAGGCTGGCGGGGCTGAAGGGCAGTTGAGCCGTCGGGAGCCGGATCTAAAAGGGCCTAGCCTCCCGAAAATAAGTTCCGCTAGTTAGCGGACGATCTCCTCGTTGACATAGGCGTAAAAATTGAGGGAAATTTTTATCTAATAAATGATGTATTACAACATAATCTAATTTAAGCTTAAGACGCCAATATACCCCATTTTTTTTAGGATAATAGCCCGAGCTCTCACAAACAATTCAGGATCAATGCTGCGCTCTCTAGCCCGAATCGCTACTTCGCCCGTGTATATGCATCCAATCTGCAAGAGCTTCGTTTGCATGTTGCAGAAATTCGTCTCGCCTACTTGGAGAAACTCTTATCTTTAATCTATTCTTCCTGACAATTTCTATTTGGCTCCCGTAGGAAGTGATAAAACTGTGTGCCCACCAGACGATCATTCCCTTCGCAGGCTTGAATGATCCGATGTTCTTATAAGAAATATTCCAAGAAAAGCAACCAAATTTTAGCCTAATCCCTTCTTGAGTAACAAAAATTTTGCGCGGTAGAACAAGCCAATAGACGGCTAGGACAAAGACTGTTGAAGCAAATAGGACTGCAGAAGCAATCTTTGATTCTGTCGCGGGCTCTTTAGGAAAGATATCCGAATAATGGGCATCAATATAGAATAAAGTCCCGAGAACAATGAGCAAAACAAGAGGGAACACCAGAAAAGGCTTAACCCATGCATCATATTTAATGCTGTCTTCGAAAATCATCAGGTCCATATCTATTTATCTGGTCTGACCAACACTTGGCCTTACGGCAAGTGTCAAGTTAAATTCGTTCGGTAGGAAATAACGCATTTACTTGTTAATATTCGATGAGGTTTTTTAACAATTCGATGATAAGTCTGGCATTCAATTTTGTAGGATTCAATTCCAGTGATCTGGCATAGTATTTAATAGCCATTTCTTTATCACCTTTATAATTATAAACATCTGCTAAACCCCTGTAAGCACCCCACCAGTCAGGATATAATTCGATTATCCAGTTATAGATTTCGATTGCCTCTTTAAACCTTTTTTCAAATCGTAATTTATTCCCCAGCATATTGAGCTGCTCTTTACTGAAATCATAATCATTTGCAAATTTTTCCTTTAATTCCTGATATTGCTTTTTTGTATTTGCCAGGTCTTGCTCAAGCATTGTTCGATAAAGCTTTTCAACTATTGGCTTCTTATCAAAAAGATGAATGATTTTGACTTTTGCTGTCTGGATACTGGCAATGTTATACACTCCGTATAGCGGATAATCTACTCTGCCGTCATGAATAAGCTTAAATTGAGAACCATAACCGTTATCCGTGGTTTGCGGGGCTGCGGGTCCAAACCGAATATCCCGTCCTTTGCCTTGAATGACTTTTTCACTATAGAATTGTCCGAATATTCCGGCCGTAGGATCCAGCGGCACCCAGCCAATATCCTGAAGATAAAATTCGGCCCACATGTGAGGGCCCATTACTCCGTGGTGTTGAGCCCCTGACAATCCCTCCGGGGATAACTGCTTTTCAAATGGGAAAACAGGTTGCTTTAATTCTTCTTCTCTTTTATAAACTTTCTCCCCGATAAAACCAAATACAGATCTTGAAGGTATTCCGACAGAGCGGCACATGGCAATAAAGAGTGCACAGAACTGGCTGCAACTTCCCTCGTAATATTCAATCCCTGTCTTCTTGTCTGTAAATGGAAAATCTAATAAAGCCGCAATTCCTCTGCCTCTCTCGTGTTCAACGATCTTGTAACGAACTTTGTTTCTGACAAACTCATATATCTTTTTCGCCTGCATATAAGGATTCTTTTCATCTCCAATAGCTTCTTTTACAAATTCTTTGACTCTTGGGTTGATTTCTATTGTGCGACCGGAGCTTGTATATAATGCATATTCATTACTTATTTTATCATACGGCTTAATCAGTGATGTATCAATCCAGGTATTTATTTCATAAGATTCTAAACGAACCCGAAGCTCGATACGATAAACTGGTTTTTCATGATAGCTTCCAAAATCCCAGAAAGCAAATTTGTTCCCATATTCCGGATCGGTGTATATTGAATCAGGCTGAGGATTAATTGATACTATACGAACATTTTTCTGTGAATCCCATTCCCGTGGCATCGGAATCCAGAGCTTAAGATCCCTGTTCTTGTCAATTTTTTTAAAATCGGGGTATAATTCAAAAATATATTTCAAATCATATTCAAGGGGATTCCTGTAGTTTATTGCTGATTTAGCTGACCTGTTTTCTGAAGAATCAATAAATAACCTGTTTTCCTGTGAAAATGAATTTAAAGGATGGGAAGTTAATAATGTAACAAAAAGAATCAGTACAATGACATATCTGCCAAGATTCTCCTTAGTCCCCCGATTGCAAATTATTGATTTCATGATTAAAGTTCCTTGATTCAATTATTTTATAAAATTATGAATCGGTCGTTTAAAGTTTGAGCTAATCTGCGGTTTGGTGCGGTGTCATATTAGAATCAACATCTTCTTTGTTTTCACAAAGTCACTTTAATTTGTGTTCCTGCCATGTTTTTCAAATTTCCATAACAAATCAGCTTCCGCTTTACAATCACCTGAGTTTATTTGTTTATTACCATCGTAGATTACGAAAGAGTTCGGAGCATCATAAAGATTAAGATCGCCAAATTGAAGCATTGCAGTTGCACTAAGTCCGGCATAAAGTATAAAAAGTCCTTTATTTCGGAGGGGATGGTTGGTAATCTGTGCTACCCCCTGGGTATCTTTATAATAGTTTCCCCGATTATAGGAGAACTTATTCCCTTCAAATTTGATTTCAAAAATGCTACTGAAACGTTTACTGATTTTGTTAGTTTCAGGTCGACCAAAAAGTATAACACATTCAGTATTCAAATCATTGTCGGTTACAGAAGTATCTTGTTTAATTATTTCAGCACTCAAACCAAGATAGTCATTATTAAACCGTTCTGCTGCTGTTTTATTGGCTTCTGATTCTGATACTGTTCCGTATATTAAGGTGATATCAGGATAGCTATTCCATAGATTTGAAAGCTGTAAAGGCATCCTTTGAAGTTTTAAAATGTCATTATTTGCGTCTGCCTTTAGTACTACAGGCTTATTAGCTGTTTGATATTCAAAATTAGCTAATCTCTCTCTCTGCCATATTGTAAATAACTCATGACCTTTTTCAGTCTCCAGTGAAAATTCAACTGGCAACACAAAAAACGATTTTCCTGACTGAATTAGTTTTCCCTTTATTCTCCAGCCATTATTGTTTTTTTTAAGTGTAACTTCATCGACTTTTAAATGCGGTAATCCATTTGATTTTTCCCATTGGTCAAAAAACCATTCAAGAGATTCGCCATAAATATTGCCAGCCATTTGAACAAAGCGGCCGGTTTGAATGGGTATAGGGGAATTCGCTAATAGCCTTTCATACTCTGTTAAAAGTTTGAAAAACTTCTCATCACCCATGACTTTATGAAGCATATGACATGCAAAAGCATCATAATTGTATTGAAGGGAGCGTATCCAAATGGGCTCATTGTATATCTTTGAGAATTCTGTAACCCGGTTCGTAATATTTCTTGAGTAGTAGTCTATATTACTCAAGATTCCGTTTCGCCATTTTAACAATGTTTCACTCTTTTTATCTGTTGAGAAGAGGATTTCATTATAATCTGTCAAAGCATCAGCAGGGAATGGATCTAAGGTGTGGTAGACATTGCTTCTTGCGTTAGCTATCTTTTGTATATTATATACAGCGGAAAGTAATCCTTCTGCTCTCCCATTTTGAATTGGGACCCACTGGTAACCATAACCTAAATTGTTTGTTTGGGGAGCATAAGGACCCAAGTAAATATCACGTCCCTTTGACATGATCACCTTATTATGCACTTGTCCAAATTGTCCTACCTGGGGATCCACAGGTATCCAGCCATAATCGGGGAGATAAAATTCAGCCCACATATGAGGCCCCAGTCCATGATGTTGTGCACCTGCAAATCCATCCTTGGTTAATACAGTATCCAATTTTGAATACATCTTTGAATTGCTTTCGTTTAGAAATGGAGCCCATCCTTTTCTCCCGTAAACACATCTCGCAGGAATTCCTAACGAACGACATAAAGCTGCAAACAGGGCACTGTAATGTGAACAATCGCCGATAAAATATTCTTCTCCGCTCCTTTCATCAATTTTTAAATTAGAAAACATATAATCGAGATTTCTACTCATACCTTGGTAATATCGTATTTTTTTATGAACAAATGTTAATATTTTCTGTGCCTGGAGGTACGGATTTGTTTCATTTCCGATGGCTGCTTTGGCCAACTCCTTCACTTTTGGAGTAATATGAATCGTATGCTCCGATCTGGTATATAATTTATATTCCTTACTTGTTTTATCATATGGTTTTATGTTGGATGGATCAATCATTGTATGTACATCATAGGATAATAGCCTCACTTGAATGTCAACCTGGTATGAGGCCTTTACAGGATGTTTTCCAAAATCCCAGTAAAAAATCTTATTCCCGTATTCCGGGTCAATGAATTGGGAATGAGGTTCCGGCTGAATGGATATTATTTGAACATTCTTTTGTGAATCCCATTCACGGGGGATAGGTATCCAGACTTTAAGATCCTTGTCTCTGTCAATTTTTGAAGGATCTGGATTTATTTCAAAAGATATTTCAACATTATACACGCGGGGATTTCGGTAGATTATTCCAGATGAAGTGGATTCGTTAAGATTGGAATCAACATCTAACTTCTTTTCCTGTGAAAATGAATTCAATAGCGGGAAAATCAAAATTGCGAAAATACAGATCAGTTTCAGGTCAGGTTTAATAACTGGCGAATTTGTTGTACGATTGTTAACAAAATCAAGCATGATTGAAATCATCTTGTTTTACCGATAAACTGACCCAGCTATTGATCAGATTATGTAGTTACAGTTTCAAATCCGAAGGCTGTCTGTTAACAGATTCATTTAAAGAATAAGAAACTCCTTTTATGCTGCGCCGGCTTGATGAGCGCGCATAGCACCGATTTTGCCTCATCCCATCGTCAGGGATGATAAATCGCAGTGTCGTCGGAAGTCAAGTTGAGCAAAAAATAGCGATTGACGAGCCAGGAAGAGGCTGGCGGGGCTGAAGTAATAATAATTTCCGTGAGAAATATTTCTAGATCATCGGATTTCCTGTCCGTCGATCTTAGGCTTCTAAATATTGCGAAATTTATTTCTTATCAATAAAGAATAGCCCTAATTTTTTGACCGTTTCCTGCGGTTGTGTCCTAATTGTGACTTCTCCTTTCCAATTTACAATAACCTTCCCTTTAAGGTAATATTAGGCTCAGGAGCGCGCCTGTAGCTCAGCGGATAGAGCGACGGACTCCGGATCCGTAGGTCGGAGGTTCGAATCCTCTCAGGCGCGCCAGTTTGTTCGATGGCTTGAATGAATAGCAAGAAACGATTATTCGTCTCTCTTTCCATTTTTCTCTTCGTATTCCTGATCGGGGTCGCCGGGTTTAAGGTTTTAGGCGGTAGAGAATGGTCCGTCCTCGACAGCGTTTATATGACGGCCATCACCATCGGCACGATCGGCTACGGTGAAGTGCACGATCTCTCGGTCCACCCAGCCGCGCGGACATTTGCCATATTTTTTATCATCATTTGCCTGGGCACGATCGCCTATGCGGTGTCTTCGATCACCGCTTTTGTTGTGGAAGGGGAGTTGAAGAATATTCTGGGGAGACGCAAAATGGAAAAAGAAATCGCCAAGCTTCAAAACCATTATATCGTTTGCGGCAGTGATGAAACAGCCCAGACGGTCATCCAGGAGATGCTCCTTATAATGGTCTTGTTGATTCAGACCAAAAGGAGTCGCAATTTTAGGTGTATCTCCTTACAATAAAAAAGGAGGTACAGTTGAGAAAAAGACGAACGTACGACGACAATTTCAAAGCGAGGGTG